>BNJT01002361.1_pt1 | contig 232843 bp, 434 predicted proteins | sample 8540491 | NCBI WGS metagenome assembly BNJT01 (sample SAMD00202455, study PRJDB9452) | human saliva metagenome | host: Homo sapiens | reverse complement strand
ACGGTACCAGAAGCAACACGTTGAAAATCTTTCTTGTTACTCCTATCATATTCATCATATAAGCTCTGATCACTAAAGTTTATTTTTCTTTCGATCAATTACTTCCGTTAATGTTTGAGAAAAATTTAAAACTAATTCTCTTCCTAACTTATCAGCCCATCTCGGTATCGTTAAAGTCTTTTTACTGGTTCTTGATTTCCTAAATAATGATTTATATTTACACCTACCATAGAAATAAATGATGAATCAAATTTTAATTCAATATCTTTATCATCCTTGAAAGGATTATGCTCAACTAAGGATAAAGAATTTATATCTGATAGGCTTAGGTAAATCAATATCATTTCGATACAATCAGCAATATTCATGCCTAGCCACTCAGTTGCCATTTCCAATGCATCACTAATATCTTTTCCTTGAGTACCAGAAATATTTGAAAAAATCTGGAAAATGTACAAAGTAAAGTGCACTAGTACCATCTGAATCATCATAATAAAATAACGCAGGATAAGTTACTAACATTTTTCATACCTCCTATTAACAACATTATAGTACGTATTACACGTGTTAATCAAGAGTGATTACCTTCTCTCTCATATTACGTAAAACGAAGAAAGACTTCCCATAGTAGCATGCATCATAGTAGCCGAAACATCGGCTACTATGATTATGAAAATTCTCGAGACCAAGGCTCGAAATTTGAGGCATGAGACCACCAGGGCTGCTGCCGTCCTTTACTACTATATTTAGGAAGTCTTTCGTAGTTTCTACTAAAAATTCTGTCCTACTTCAATTCCGGAATATACTCTCATCCCCATAATTGAAAAAACAATTCAGTAGGTCCCTTTTGTTCAAAAATGTCTAACATTTGATCCAAAATGCCATAATGGTTCTCTCTTCTTCAAATCTTCTAAAAGAAATCCAAAACATATCTCCCTCAGAAGAAGAACGAAGTTCACCCGTATAATGACTCGTCTTGTATAAAAAGACAATATAACGTGTTCCATCAGGTCGAATCCAATCCTTGATTCCACAAAACTCTAACTGACTAATCGTTAGTCCTGTTTCTTCTTTAATTTCTCTAATAGTTGAATCTACAATTGATTCCATCGGTTCAACATGACCACCAGGAAAGATTAGTCCTTGTGCATAACTCAAATTTTTCTCTTGTACTAAAAACATTTCCCTCTTTGTCATAAATCATACACATATTGGTCAATTCAGTATAAACTGTACGACTCATTTCTAACTCCATTTCTCTTTAAAAATATTGAAGAAATTCTCCATATCCTTCTTTTTCTAAATCTGCTTTTGGAATAAATCTTAATGCAGCAGAATTAATACAATAACGTAATCCACCTAATTCTTCAGGTCCATCTGGGAATACATGTCCTAAATGAGAATCTGCTTTTTGACTACGAACTTCTGTACGAACACGATTTAATTTATGGTCTTCTTTTTCTGTTAATGTTGTATTTTTGAATCGGTTTTGAAAAATGATGGCCATCCACAACCTGCATCAAATTTATCTTTTGAGCTAAATAATGGTTCTCCACTCACAACATCTACATAAATACCTTCTTCAAAAATTCATCATATTCTCCTGAAAAAGGACGTTCTGTTGCTTCATTTTTGTGTCACTTCATATTGAATTTCTGTTAATCGTTGTTTTTAATGCTTCTTTTTGAGAAATCTGACATTTTTCTTCCTCCTAATCTTCAAACTTCCACTTTGATTGATGTGGATCTTGAATTCGTTTAAATAATTTTTTTCTAAATCTTTTATTGCTTAAATGCACTAATACGGGTCTACCATGTGGACAATTATATGGATTTTTACATTTTGCTAAGTCCACTAATAGTTGTTCCGCTTCAAGCGACGTTAAACGATGATTTGCCTTAATCGAACCTTTACAACTCATCATAATAGCAGTTGCCTTACGTAATTGAGCAACCGTTACTTTTTGATTTGAGAGAACTAAATCAATAATTTCCTCAATGATTTCCTTTTCTTCTCCCTGTTTAATCCAACTAGGGTGAGATTGAATTTGAAACGTATGAGTCCCAAATGGTTCGATTTCAATTCCAAATTCACGAATCATGTCTAAGGATTCTTGTAATTTGAGCGCTTCTTTTAGAAAATTCCATAACAATCGGAATCATTAATGATTGACTAACTGGAGCTACTTCTCCAATGGAAACTTTAAAAATTTCATATTTAATCCGTTCTTGAGCAGCATGTTGATCAATCATGTATAACCCTTTTTCATTTTGCGCAAATAAATACGTCCCATGCATTTGTCCAAAATAATGTAATTCTGGAAAATCCGTTTCAAACTTTCTCCTCATCCAAATCTTGAGATAATTTCCAATAATTCGCTTTTTCTTGGTGGAAAATCTATACGACAATCTTCACAGCTCTCTTTGTTATGAGCCGTTATTTGAACTGGAATTTCCTCTGTTAGTGGTTCAGAAATCTCTCCCTCAAAATGGACTCTCTTCAGTTTCTAAAGGTAGCTCTTCTGAACTTACCGCTTCACTCGTATACGAAGTAGTCTCATCTTCTTGTATCCACTCGCTAGGTGTTTCAACTCGAATGGATGGCTGAACAGGTTTTAAGTCAAAAGTTTAATGTTTCTTGTTCCACTACCGGTCGAGCAGTTGTTGATTCCGTTGATTTACGTTTAAAAGGTAAATCTTCTAATGATTCAGGAATCCGTTGTACCCTTGAATCGACTCATGAATCGCTCTTTTGAATAAGCGCTGAGAGTTCCACTTCTTTACTAATCCGCACTTCTTGCTTAGTTGGATGCACATTGACATCAACTAATTGGAAATCCATTTCAATATCAATCACTGTAATTGGAAAAACGTCCCACCATTAAAGTAGAGACCATATCCTGCCACAATTGCTTTAGAAATGGCAATGTTACGAATCGAACGACCATTGATAAAAATCGAAAATATAATTTCGATTGGATCTTGATAATTCTGGTAAGGAAGTATAGCCACTGACTTTAAAATCATCATCTTCCCCACTAAACGCTAACATTTTACGCGCATTAGTAGGGTCCTAAAATTACCTGCAATGGCTTGACGTAAGTCACCATTTCCTGCTGTACAATTAATTCATTTCCTTCATTTCTTAAAATAATCGAAATTTCTGGATGACTGAGAGAAATTTTACTCACAACATCTGTAATATGAGCAATTTCCGTTTTGCAGTGTTCGAACAAATTTCAAACGAGCAGGGTATTATAAAAATAAATCTGAAACTTCAATCGTCGTCCCTTTTTAACGGTGGTACTTGAGTTTCTTCTACAATAGTTCCTGACTCCACTTTTAACTGAGTTCCACTTCTTCTCCTGTTGAAGTCGTTAAAGTCACTTTTGAAACAGCCGTAATACTCGCTAAAAGCTTCTCCTCTGAATCTAATGTTTTTAATACGAAATAATTGTTCAGGCGAATAAATTTTTACTTGTCGTATGACGGCGAATAGATAAAACAGCATCCTCACGACTCATCCCCGAACCATTATCCGTAATTCGAATGAGTTTTAATCCTGCTTCTTCAATTTCAATGACAATTCTTGTACTTCCGGCATCTACCGCATTTTCCAATAATTCTTTGACAACAGATGACGTCGTTCAATGACTTCTCCTGCTGCAATTTGATTGGTTAATAAAGCACTTAATTCTTTAATTTTCCCCCATAGACTCACCCTTTTCAGTCTTGTTTGCTATTGGTCGATGAGTGCAACGCTTGAAGTGGCGTTAAATTCATCACTCGAACAGATTTTATCTCCTCTAATACTTCTTGATCGAGATTACTTGTAAATAAATCCAATTGTTCTGATTCAACACGTGGAACTTCAACAGTAGCACTACTTTCTACAATTTCCACTTCAGCCTTTTCCACTGAGTATCTTCATGAAGACTTACATCCGCTTGCGAATTGTTTTCTAAAATCGTTAAAATATTTTCTGCATGACTTAATAATGACGAAGGTAATCCAGCTAATTTAGCAACATGAATTCCGTAACTCTTATCTGCAGGGCCTTCCATAATTTTATGAAGGAAGACCACTTCTCCATCTTTTTCAATGGCTCCCACGTGGACATTTTTAAATCTTCATACGTATCACTTAAAGCTGTTAATTCATGATAATGAGTTGAGAAAAAGAACTTTCGCAGTTAAATGTTCATGAATGTATCCAATAATGGCATGAGCAAGAGCCATCCCATCATATGTAGCTGTTCCTCTTCCGATTTCATCAAATAATAATAAACTCGTTGGATCAGCTTGACGTAATGCAGTATTCGTTTCATCATTTCTACCATGAAAGTACTTTGCCCAGAAATTAAATCATCTGCTGCTCCAATACGTGTAAAGATTTTTCGTAAAAATTGGAATTTTCGCACTTGTTGCGGGAACAAAAGCAACCAATTTGAGAAAGAATCACACAGAGCGCCAACTGTCTCATATAGGTTGATTTTCCAGACATATTCGGCCCTGTAATTAATAAAATATGATCTTCTGGTGTCATTTGAATCGAATTAGGAACATAGCTAGAACGTCCCATCACCTTTTCAACAACTGGGTGACGACCATCGATAATTTCTAACGAACGATCCATTAATGAAATCGTAGGTCTAGTTAATTGATAATCTTCACTGACGGTGCTAAACGACTGTAGTACATCAATCGTTGCAACTGCTTTTGCTAATTCTTGTAATTGCTCCGTATAAGTTTTCACTTCTTCACGAACAGCCACAAATAATTCATATTCTAATAAACTTGATTTCTCTTCTGCTTCTAAAAATCAAGGCTTCTTTTTCTTTTAATTCAGGCGTAATAAAACGTTCCGCATTACTCAATGTTTGTTTTCGTTCATAGCGACTATCATCTAACTGGGAAAAGGTTCGCTTTTTGTCACTTCGATATAATAACCAAACACTTTGTTATAACTAATTTTTAACGATTTAATTCCTGTAGTTTCTCGCTCCGTTTGTTGTAATTGAGCAATCCATTCTTTCCCATGTGCCATTGTTTCACGGTAAAGGTCTAATGTTTCATGATAGCCTTTTTTTAATAATATTTCCATCTGATAAAGATACTGGTGCATCTTCATCAATCGCTCTTTCAATACGCTCATATAATTCTGGAATCGCACGTAATTGCTCTTTTTAACTTTTTGCCACTTCGGATGATTTAAACTATCTGCAATGGCTCTAAAAACAGGAACTTTCGCTAATGTTTGTTTTAATTGTAATAAATCTCTCGCGTTAGCAGTTCCAAAATGAAACTTTCCCAACTATTCGCTCTAAATCATATACACCTTTTAGCGCTTCAATAAAATCTATCCGTTCAAAATAATGTTCCGTCAAACTTTCTACTAAATCATGTCGTTCTTCAATATCAGTTTGAAGAACTAATGAGTTTTTCAATCCATTGCTTTAATAAACGAGCACCCATCGCTGTTTGAGTTTCATCTAGAACCAATAAAGTGAACCTTGTTTTTGCTGTGTACGAATCGTACTCGTTAACTCTAAGTTTCTTTTCGCTTCATAATTCATGAATAAGTAAAAATCTCGTTCATAATAGCTTGCTTTTTGAAGGTGTGTAAAACTTTTTCTTTTGAGTTTTCGCTAAATAAGATAATAGACCTTCCAGCACTTCATAAACATCTTCCTGTTCGATCTCTTCTAATAACGCATCAAAACTTCCTTTTTGAATGTCTTCAGTTGCTAAGGTAGATGGTAAAAATATCAAAATACAAGCACATTTCTTCTAATGCTTCCGAAGAAAAAAATCTCCTATTTTGACTAATTCTCTCGTTTTTAAACTTGAACATTCACTACGAACTTCTTCCATCGATTGGACACAAGTCCTTTTTAATTCCCCTGTCACAACATCGACATAACCTAAAAGCATAAGAATCTTGCGTCAATGGTTTTAATGCTACTAAATAATTATTGGCATGTTGTTGAGAATATTCCGTATATGTCCCAGGCGTTAAAAACTTGAACAACATCTCTTTTGACCATTCCTTTTAGTAAATTTAGGGATCTTCTAATTGCTCACAAATCGCAACTTTCTTTCCATATTCAATTAATGTTCGAATATATTCTTTAGCAGAATGATGAGGAACTCCACACATTGGAATTGGATCTTCTGCATTTTTATTTCGACTTTATTAATGTAATTTCTAATAGACGAGCAGCTTCTAGCGCGTCATCATAAAAATAATTCATAAAAAATCTCCCAAACGATAAAACAATAAACAATCCGGATATTGTTCCTTAATTGAAAAAAATATTGTTCCATCATGGGTGTTCTCTTCGTTTTTTGAGGCATTCGTAAAATTTTCTCCTTTACTATTCCATAAATGGTTGATCTGGTGAAATTTTAATCGGTATAATTTTCTTCACTTTTTCCGGTTGCATCATCGCATTCAATAAAAACAAGCGGATAATTGAATCTCATCAGGATCAGACACTTCGAATCTTGTTGGTAATTGGTTTAAAAATTTACCAATAATCGCTTCTCTTTCCATTCCTAAAATTCCATTATACGGACCTGTCATCCCTACATCACACATGACTGCCGTTCCTTGAGGGTAAAAATACGGGCATCATTCGTTTTGTACATGCGTATGCGTTCCAATCACGGCGGTTACTTTCCCATCTAAAAAAACCAACCCATTGCTTGTTTTTCACTTGTTACTTCCGCATGAAAAATCCACAAAAATAATCGGTGTTCTCTTACGAGCTGTTTCAATCAGCGACTGAATGACTTGGAATGGATCATCTAATGTATCTCATAAAGACACGACCTTGTAAGTTAATGACACAAACTTCCACTTGATTACACTTCACAAATACCATCCCTTGCCCAGGAACTCCTACTGGATAATTTGCTGGACGAACCATCTTCTTTGCATCATCAATAAATTCAAAAATATCACGATTATCAAATGCATGGTTTCCTAATGTCACAACATCTGCACCAGCCTGTAATAATTGTTTATAAATTTTCTCAGTAATGCCCTTTTCCATTCGCAGCATTTTCCCATTAACAATCGTTACTTGTGGTTTATATTTTTCTTTAATTTTGGTAAATAATCTTCAATTGCTTGACGACCTGGAGCACCAACAACGTCTCCAACAAATAATAACTTCATGTGACTCCTCTTTCTATTTCATCTTCTATTAGTGTAACAACAAATGTTTTGAAATGATAGTGTTTTTGCAAAAGAAATTAGAATACATTGCAGAAAAACTCCTAAAAGCCTATATAAAGACTTTAGGAGCTTTCATTACTCATTTATGCAAATACTACTTGAATTAAAAATCATATAAATCATCGTTGGAACAAAGATGCTTTAATAAAAGTATTTTTGTTTCCACCAATGTAACACTACTACACAAGCAATACTAATAAGTTCGGCAGCCCCAAACGGTGCTTGTGTCCATGCTACATCTTTGACACAGTATATAACTAATGTCGTCATAATTGCCTTAGGGCAATACTTGCGCAATAAATTGCAAGCGAGGAGGTAGTACATCATGATGACGGAACATCACATAGGGGAATAATCTCAATCCAAATGTTACAATCAGTTGCAACCATCATGCTTAAAAAATCATCATTGGTGTCATTTTTGATACTTCCTCCTTCAATGGATGTTTCATATTTCTTTCAAAAAAATTAGCATTAATAAAATAACGGTACAAGCTAAGCTTGGTAGTAAGAAATATTTTGGACCAACTGCAATTAGCCAGAATAAGGCACTACTTCCACCAATTAAGAATGGATAATAACGATCACTTTGCATGATTTGATTCACAACAATTAACACGAATAATGCCGTCATCGAAAAAAATCAATTCCTTTTGCAGAAAAAGGAATAAAGTTTCCAGCGATAACACCAACAATTGTTCCAAATACCCAGTACACATGATTTAAAAATGCAAGATAGACATGGACGATATCAGAATAAGTTCTTCTTCCTCTTGTTTCATACCAACCATTACAGAAAAATGTTTCATCAGATAAGGCGAAGATTAAATAGAATGCCTTCCACCCTAATCGCTTAAATAATTCAATAAAAACTAATGCCATAAAACATCATACGTGCATTAATCAATAAAGTCATGATGGCAATCATTCCTAGACCTAAACCGGCATTCATAAAAGCTGACAATGGCAAATTGCATTGATCCTGCATATATAAAAATACTAGAAAAATTGCCCACCAGCCTGAGTAACCATCTTGAACCATTAAAATAGCAAATGCAATTCCTAAAAATAAATAGCCAAAGAAAATTGGTAATGATAATTTAAATGCTTGTTTCCACTCTTTCATTCCTTAACTCCTTTTCATTCATATACAAATGACAGTGTACCTAATCTTCTATGAGCTTGCAACTAATAACTATGAGAATTGCGTAATAAAATACAAGAAGAAAAATTGTTATTGTATGTGAGGCCGCCAACGGTCCTTGCAGTTCTCATGGGTAAAAATTCCAGCAAACTAGATTTTTACTTTCACTACAAATAATTTTTTTCTTCTTGTATTTTTATATTTTTAAACGTATTTTCACTTTTTGATTATTTTAATTTATTTTATGATAAGTACGTAGTCAATTCTGATTCTGACATATTTAATCTCTTAGCTCCGGTTTTCAATTGTGAGAATACCATCTTTTATCAAACCTACAATGGTTGTAATCGCACCTTCAGCTCTACCTTCTATTCTGCCTTTTTCTATTCCTTCCATTCTTGCCAGTTGTTTTTCTTCTGCCACATACTCCAAAATGCGCATAGTAGCCATCCAGTTTTCTTGTTCGATCATCATACATCGTTCGTTCCTCCTCCGTCCAGCCAGTTCGATTCATAATCATATCTGCTGTTTCTAAAAATTGCCTCAGGATTTTGTGTATATGGTTTATTTCCAAAAACTCAATCCATCGAACTTTTTATATTGTTTTATTTTAGTTGGATTATATTTATCTAATTCTAAAAATGCCATACGCATTAAGTTACGTTTTTCTTTGATTCCTTTAAAAATATACTTTTAATTCTTCATAGGATTCATCATCTCTTAAGCTAAATGAGTGATACATACGATCATCTTCAAAAATATCTCTCCTGCGTAATTGCGATAGCGTATACTGAATCATTTCTTTTGCAAGATGATAGGTTTTGCTGTGCCATCCATCTTATGCATATTCATATTTTTTTAGAAATCTGTTCACATAAATATAAACACAAACGCTTAATAAAGTCAATTTGTAAAAGCTACTTGTATTTCAATAATAATTTGTGTGTGATCATCCAACTCTGCTAACACGTCAATATAGAGTCGAATACGGAAATTCATCCAAAATAAAAATTCATGTATTTGGGTACTTTCTAAAAATTTTTTTACACTTTCAACTGGCAAATCAAATATGTCTCGTATAAATTAGTGCAGTAATTGCTGTATTGCTAAAAATCTTCTTTGCCATTAAGTCCATCATTGGTCTTGCCCCTTCAATTCGTTCTTTCATAATATTTCGTCCTCTCTATTTTTTTGAAACATCTCCCAGTGACTTTTCACTAGAAATGACACTTCACTTATATATACGCAAAAAGGACAAAAAAATATTTTTTTATTTCAAAAAAATTTTCTGTTTTTTTCCTTAGTCAAATTAATCTACAATCTTCGTTGTGTTCTCGATTAAAGAATAGCACACACATCATGGAATTTATCGGATATAAGGAGATAAACTCCTTGTTGTTTGTGAAGCAACTAGCAGTTTATTTTCTTACAAATAGAGTTGTTACTCCTCATCAACTGATAAGGTGTAACAACTTTTAATCTCTATGATAAGTATGCAGTTAATTCTGATTCTGAAATATTTAACTGTTGAGCTCCATTTTCAATAGACAAAAGTCCTTTCTTTATCAATCCAACAATGGTTGTGATAGCACCTTCTGCTCTACCTTTTTCTATTCCTTCCATCTTTTGCTAGTTGTTTTCTTCTGCCACATACTCTAAATGCGCATAGTAACCATCCAGTTTTTCTTGTGCGATCATCATACATCGTTCGTTCCTCCTACGATAAGTACGCAGTTAATTCCGATTCTGAAATATTTAACTGTTGAGCTCCATTTTCAATAGACAAAAGACCTTTCTTTATCAATCCAACAATAGTAATGATGGCACCTTCTTCGATTCCTTCCATTCTTGCTAGTTGTTTTTCTTCTGCCACATACTCTAAATGAGCATAGTAGCCATCCAGTTTTCTTGTGCGATCATCATACATCGTTCGTTCCTCCTACGATAAGTACGCAGTTAATTCTGATTCTGAAATATTTAACTGTTGAGCTCCATTTTCAATAGACAAAAGTCCTTTCTTTATCAATCCAACAATGGTTGTGATAGCACCTTTTTCGATTCCTTCCATTCTTGCTAATTGTTTTTCTTCTGCCACATACTCTAAATGCGCATAGTAGCCATCTAGTTTTCTTGTGCGATCATCATACATCGTTCGTTCCTCCTCCGTCCAGCCAGTTCGATTCATAATCATATCTGCTGTTTCTAAAATTGTCTCAGGATTTTTGTGTATAAGGTTTGTTCCCGAAAAACTCAATCCATCGAACTTTTTTTATATTGTCTTTATTTTAGTTGGATCATATTTATCTAATTCTAAAAATGCCATACGCATTAAAGTTACGCTTTTCTTTGATTCCTTTTAAAATATACTTTTAATTCTTCGTAGGGATTCATCATCTCTTAAGCTAAACGAATGATACATACGATCATCTTCAAAATATCTCTCCTGCGTAATTGCGATAGCGTATACTGGAATCATTTCTTTTGCGAGATGATAGGTTTGAGTGCCATCCATTTTATGCATATTCATATTTTTAGAAATCTGTTCACATAAATATAAAGCATAAACGTTTGATAAAGTCAATTTGTAAGGCGACCTGAATTTCAATAATAATTTGTGTGTGTTCATCTAGCTCAGCCAATACGTCAATATGAGTCGAATACGGAAATTCATCCAAATAAAAATTCATGAATTTGTGTACTTTCCAAAAATTTTTCACACTTTCAACTGGCAAGTCAAATATGTCTCGTATGAATTGCTGCAGTAACTGCTGTATTACTAAAAATCTTCTTTGCCATTAAGTACATCATTGGTCTTGCCCTTCAATTCGTTCTTTCATATTATTTCGTCCTCTCTCTATTTTTTTGAAAGCATCTTCCAGTGACTTTTCACTAGAAATGACACTTCACTTATATATACGAAAAAAGGACAAAAAATATTTTTTTAAATCATATTTTTTTGTAAATACGAAAAATACCGACTCAATCAACTGAGAGTATTTCTCGTTCATTAAGTCGGTATTCATTCATTACTGATTAGATTCAATGATAAATAAGTTGCCACTACATTTTCTACTGTAAATCCATATTCTTTCATAACAGTATTTCCATTACCAGATGCACCGAATTTATCAATCGTTACTAATTCTCCATCGAATCCTACATAACGATGCCATCCTAAGCTTGCTCCCATTTCAATGGCAACACGCTTTGCGAACTGAACTTGGCAATACAGATTCTTGATATTCTTTTGATTGTTCTTCAAAACGATTCATCGCTGGCATTGACACTACTGAAACATCATGTCCTGTTTCTCGTAAAACTTTTTGAGCTTCTACAGCTAAATTCACTTCAGAACCAGTTGCAATCAGAAATTCCATCTGGAACTTCCCTTCTTGTGGACTCACAACATAGGCACCTTTTATCAACTCCATCAAAAAGCTAATTCCAATGAATGTTCTAATACTGGAAGATTTTGTCTTGATAAGACTAATAAAGATGGTCTAGCAGTATCTTCTAAAAGCTGTTTTCCATGCTGCAGCTACTTCATTTCCATCTGCTGGTCTAAAGACATTTGTATTTGGAGTAGCACGGAATGCTGCTAATTGTTCAATTGGTTCATGAGTTGGGCCATCTTCCCCTACTGCAACTGAATCATGTGTATAAACATAAATATTTGGTAATTTAGATAGTGCAGCTACTCGCATAGCTGGTTTTAATATAATCTGCAAATACAAAGAAATGTACCAATATATCCTCTTGTACCACCATGTAATAAAATACCATTTAGGCTGCACCCATTGAAAATTCACGTACACCAAAACCAAATGTTACGTCCAGCATAATTACTAGCTTTAAAAATCAGTATCTGCCTTTATTCATTGTATTATTTGAAGAAGATAAATCAGCTGAACCTCCCCAGAATGATGGAATATGTTTTCCTAATTCTTGAATCACTTCTTGGCTTGTCACACGTGAAGCTTTTTGCTGGGCTACCAAATTCATATTTTGGTAAGATTTCTTTCCAATCCACTTCAACTTTTCCAGAAAAAAAGCATTTTTCGAATTGTTTCGCTAATTCAGGATATTCTTTACGATATGCTTCAAATAATTCTTGCCATTCTTGGTAATCATTTTCTCCTGTTTGAACTAATAATTTTTCAAAAACGATGAGCTACTTCTTCTGGAACTTCAAATGGAGCATAATTCCCAACCATAATTTTGTTTCATGATTTTAATGCCTTCTTCACCTAAATGGAGTTCCATGAACTTTTATTTGTCCCTTGGTTTGGAGTGCCATATCCAATAATCGTCTTCACTTCAATTAAAGTTGGTTTTTCAGTTTCACCTTGCGCTTCTTCAATCGCTTCTGCAATTTCATCTAAATCATTTACCATCTTCAACACGAATATAATTCCAACCTTGAGCGATAAATCGATCTTTTACACTTTCATTAAATGATTTTTGATAATTCACCATCTAATGTAATATCGTTTGAATCGTATAATACGATCAATTTATTTAATTTTTAAAGTACCAGCTAATGAAGTTGCTTTCATAAGAAATGCCTTCCATTAAATCTCCATCCCCACACATGACATATGTATGGTGATCAACAATTGGAAATCCTGGACGATTATAAGTTGCAGCAAGATGTGCTTCAGCCATTGCCATTCCTACACCATTAGCAAAATCCTTGTCCTAGAGGTCCTGTTGTTGCCTCCACTCCATCAGTGTGACCGACTTCAGGATGCCCTGGAGTTTTTACTATTAAATTGACGGAAATTTTTTTACATCTTCAATTGAAACTTGATAGCCAGATAAATGTAATAATGAATATAAGAGTGCTGAACCATGTCCACCTGATAAAAACAAATCGATCACGATCGACCCACTTAGATTGTTTTGGATTTACTTTTAAATATTTTGACCACAATACATAAGCCATTGGAGCAGCACCAATTGGTAACCCTGGATGTCCAGAATTTGCGGCTTGAATGGCATCCACACTCATTGTACGAATCGTATCTACTGCTAACTGATCTACTTTATCAAACATATTAACACTCCTATTCAAATGATGATTTTATTTATTTCCTATTTTGATGAATAAACTATTCTTCGTTACGATTATGTAATCCTTTTTCTCTTTGAATTTGTTTCAATTTTTCAGGAGTTACATCATTACCGTCTTCATCGACAACTTTTAATCCTTCAATATGATTTCTCATTCCTCCACGGAACACTTCTAAATATTCTTGACGTAATAACAATTGTTCTTCTTGCTCTACAGGTGTTAATCCAACTGTTTTTTTCTTACGAGCTAATTCATTGATTCTTTCAATTTTTTTAGGATCTAACATTTCAGACTTCCTTTCTAAAAATTCTGTAATTACTCTTTTTATCATACCATTATTTGTATAAAAAGAAAAACATTCCAACATACGAACATTTGTTTGATTTAGTAATTATTTTGTGCTATGATTACGTAAAAGAAATAGAGAAGGTGATACAATGTCAAATGGAAAAGATTCAAAACAAATCGATGTTTTACGTTTTATTTATGAAGAAGTTAAAGAACATGGTTATCCACCAACTGTTCGAGAAATTTGTAATGCTGTTGGACTTTCTTCAACATCGACTGTACATGGACACCTTTCTCGTTTAGAAAAAATGGATATATTCAACGAGATCCTAGTAAACCTAGAGCGATTGAATTAACACAAATTGGTCTAAAAGCAATCGGCGCTACGGCTACAGCTATCCCAATGTTAGGAACCGTGACTGCAGGTGCACCTATATTTAGCTATCGAAGAAGCGAAATGGATTCTTTCCCTATTCCACCAGATTTGCAACAAGATGCAGAAGATTTATTCATGTTAACCATTAAAGGAGACAGTATGATTAACGCAGGAATTTTTTTGATGGCGATTCTGTTATCGTACGAAAAACAATCCACTGCTTCTAATGGTGAAATTGTAATTGCGATGACTGAAGAGGACACTGCTACATGTAAAAGATTTTATAGAGAATCTGACCATATTCGCTTAGAACCAGAAAAACGATCAACTTGATCCAATTATCTTACCGAATGTAACCATCTTAGGAAAAAGTAGTCAGCCTCTATCGTAATCGAATTTTTTTAATGATTTATCAATGATAAACTCTTTGTTTTTGAAAACGAAGAGTTTTTTTATTTGGTTTTTTAAAAAACTTTCCATACCAGTATAGAAAAAGCTAAATACTGGAATCCTATTATCACTATACAAGGAAAGCCTATTCTCTAACGTACTCTCATGATATTCTTTAAAAATGCAAAAGACTTTTCCATAGTAGTATGAGCAATAGAATCTGTAATCACAGATTCTATTGCAGGAAACTTTCGAGACCTAGGCTCGAAGTTTAGCTATGAGACAGCAATGCTGGCTAGAAGGTCCCTAATACTGCTATACAAGGAAAAGTCTAATTCATAAAACTCTCTCCCGTAACCATCCGTCCAAACAGAAAAGACTTTTCATATTAGCACAAGTACTAGAAGCTGTTGGCTTTCTAGTACAGGGAAAAATTTGAGACCTTAGGGCTCAAATTTTTAGCCATGAGACCGTAGGTCTGCTGGCGTCCTTCGCTATTATAGAAAAGTCTATTTCGAATTCTTAAAAATGTTTTTTTGGACCTTCAACATATTTGTTGAACCTGTTTCTCCAACTTTAAGACCTGCAGTAAGAATTAATAATTCTCCTTTTTCAGCAAATCCTTTTTTTCTAACACGATATCGTTCGCAAGATTGAAACATTTCATCAGTTGAAGCTGGTCTATCAATCACAAAAGGTTGAACACCCCATACCAATGCTAAACGCACGTTGTTGACGTTCAGTGTATGTCACAGCCATAATATTTAGCACTTGGACGATATTTAGAAATCATTTTTCGGAGTATGACCAGATTGAGTTGCTGCAACGATTGTTTTAATTTCTAAGTTTTTAGCTGTATGAGCTACTGAACGAGCAATTGCTTCAGCTACATCAGTTGCATCATAAGTTTTTAATTTGAAATTTATCTTGTCCACGTAATTCACGTTCAGTACGTACACAAATACTTGCCATTGTTTTAACAGCTTCTACTGGGTAGTCCCCTGCTGCAGATTCACCAGATAACATTACAGCATCTGTACCATCGAAGATAGCGTTCGCTACGTCCCCTGCTTCCGCACGAGTTGGACGTGGGTTACGTTGCATTGAATCTAACATTTGAGTAGCTGTGATAACTGGTTTACCACAAGCATTACATTTCTTAATTAAAGCTTTTTGAACGATTGAACTTCCTCTGCAGGAATTTCAACACCCATGTCTCCACGAGCAACCATTAAACCATCAGATAAAGCTAAGATTTCATCAATGTTATCGATACCTTCTTGGTTTTCAATTTTTGGAATAATTTGAATATGAGTTGCATTGTATTCTTCTAATAAATCTCTGATTTCTTGAACGTCAGATGCACGACGAACGAAACTTGCTGCGATATAGTCAATATCATTTTCAATACCGAAGATAATATCTGCTCTATCTTTTTCAGTGATTCCTGGTAATTTAGTACTTACGCCTGGAACGTTAACACCTTTTTTGTTTTTTTAACAACACCGCTGTTATTTACTACTGTTACGATTTCTCCATTAGCATGGTCAATTTCAGTAACTGTTAAACCTACTAAACCATCATCGATTAAGATAGTAGATCCAACTTGAACATCGTTAATTAATTCTGGATAAGTAATAGAAATTTTTTTCTTTAGTTCCTAAAACTTGAGTCATTGAAATACGTAAACACATCACCAGTGAAGAATTCTAAAGCTCCGCCTTCCATATCATGTGTACGAATTTCTGGTCCTTTTGTATCTAATAAGATAGCAATCATTTTACCAGTTTCTTGACGTACTTTTTTTGATATTGTTAATACGTGCTAAATGTTCTTCATGATCACCATGAGAGAAGTTTAAACGTGATACGTTCATTCCTGCTTCTACTAATGCTGTTAATTTTTCAATTGATTCACTTGCTGGGTCCAATTGTACATACAATTTTAGTTTTTTTTCATAAAAAAATTACTCCTTAATTAAAATGAAATTTCTTTATTTAATTGATATAATTCTAAGTTTGGTACATGTTTCCCATTTGCTAATGTTTCTACGATGTCACTATAAAACAACTTCTTCGCCACGAACACCAACGCAAACTCCACCAACGCCTTCTTTTAATAGGTCGATAGCTTTTTGCACCTAAACGACTTTGCTAATACACGGTCACGAGCAGTTGGTGAACCACCACGTTGAACGTGTCCTAATACTGTTACACGAGTATGGAAATCATCATCGTATTCCCATAATTTCTTAGCAAAATTCTTCACCACTCATTACTCCTTCAGCTAAAAGAATAATTGTGTTTTTTTACCATTTAAACGACCACGTTTTTAATTCTTTTGCTACTTCAGCAATGTCAAATTCTTGTTCAGGAATTAAAATTTGTTCTGCTCCACTACCGATACCAGTCCATAGAGCAATATCCCCTGCATTACGTCCCATTACTTCAACAATAAATGTACGAACGTGACTTGTTGCAGTATCTCTTAAAGCGGTCAACTGATCTAATACAGTATTAATCGCTGTATCAAAACCGATTGTATAATCTGTACCTGGAATATCATTATCAATTGTTCCAGGAACACCAATTGTTGGGAAACCTAATTTTTGTTAAAGCTACAGCACCTTGGTAACTTCCATCTCCACCGATAACAACTAAACCTTCGATACCGAATTTTTTTCAATTGTTCGATCCCTTTTTCTTGACCTTCGCGGTGTGCAAATTCAGGATAACGTGCAGAATATAAGAAAGTACCTCCACGGCCAATCATATCTCCTACATCAGAAGCTTCCATTTTACGGATATCTCCTGCAACTAATCCTGCAAAATCCATAGTTAATTCCATAGACTTCAAATCCTTCGTAAATTCCCTTTACGAACGATGGCACGAACTGCAGCATTCATACCTGGTGCATCTCCACCACTTGTTAAAAACAGCAATACGTTTCAAGCTATTCACCTCTTAAAGTTAATTTTGGAACTCTTTTCCAATTTCTTTTTCCTATTTTACCACTTTTCTACAAAAATGTCTTTTCTTTTCATTACTGAAAAAGGTTTTTTTATTTTATAATTTTTTTACATTTTCTTCTCCGACAATGTTAGAAAAGGCTTTTTAATGTCTCAGCATCGACAACTATTCCAGAGTTAAAATTCATTTTTAGAACCTGATCTTTACTTTCGATGTATAAAAAGAACGGTTGTGTCTCCCGGATTATTAATAATGACATTTCTAATTTTGATCGAACACTTCTTTAGTTTGTAACTTCTCAGTGATTTTAATGTAACATTTAATCGAAGTTGCCTGTGCTAATCCTTCAATTTCAAACAAGCTTAATACTTGTTGAACTTGTACTTGCCATTTAGACTGTATGTTCTTTCTTGATTTTCCTTTTTAGTAAAACTAATTGATTTTTCTTCTAATAATGAAAAATACCAATGGATAAACTTCTGAAAAATACAACAAATTCCATTTCACCCGTTTCATCTTGAATCGTCCCAAATGCCATTGGTTCACCTTTTTAGTGCGAGTTTTTCGAATATTTTTTTAGAATTCCTAAAACTGATACTTGTTTTGATTCATAGATCGATGAAATTCGATTCACTTTTTTTGCTCTTTATACAATATTTCATACGGCTCTGTTGGAAATGCTGATACGGGAAATCCTAATACAGCAATTTCTCGTTCAATCTGCTCAATAATATTGCCGTCTTCTTCTTCGAAATATTTTTGGATACATTTCTTCATTCAATTCTAAAGAAAGATTACTTCCATGGAACTTGACGCTTTCAATAACGGCATCAATCGTAGCTCGTAATGTAGCTCGATTTTTTTCCTAATTCATCAAAAGCTCCAGCATCAATTAATGCTTCCAACACTTCTTTTTACAAAAATCTTTTACCAATTCTAAATGCAAAATCCATAAAGTCAATAAATGGACCATTTTGTTTACGTTGAGTAAGAATTTCTTGAATAAAAATCCCTTCTTAGTCCTTTTAATGGCATTTAAACCAATAAAAATCCCATCTATTGTTGCAGTATATTCTTCTAAACTTGTATTAATCGATGGATTTTTAATCGAAAATTCCTCTTGCTTGGCTTCTATAAAGTAGGTTTGTAATTTAGGAGAACGATCTCCAACAAATCTTAAAATCGCCGTATAAAAAAAGCACGTGGATAATGTGTCTTAAAATAAGCTAATTGATAAGCTAATAACGAATACGCAAATGCGTGCGAACGGTTAAACCCTGTAATTAGCAAATCGTTCAATATATTGATAAACTTTTGTTGCACTAGCTACATCAATGCCTTTTTCAATTGCTCCTCTCGATAAAAATGAGCTTTTTCTTCTTCTATCACCTTACCATCTTTTTTTCCCAATAGCACGTCTTAAAAATATCAGCTTGTCCTAATGTAAATCCAGCCATTTGAGAAGTCACCCTGCATAACCTGTTCTTGATATACCATGACTCCATAAGTAGATTGAAGAATCGACTCTAATATAGGATGTGGGTATTTCACAACTTCTTGTCCATACTTGCGTTTAATAAAAAAGTATCAATTTGTTCCATTGGTCCTGGTCGATATAACGCATTTACCGCAGCAATATCTTCTAAATTCGTTGGCCGAAGCTTTTTCAACACTCTACGGATGCCATCCGACTCAAATTGGAAGATTCCATTTGTGTCAGCCATTTGGAATAATTCAAGAGTCTTCTCATCATCTAACGGAATTTTATTTAAACTAATACTTTGTTGATAAATTGATTTTGTTAATTCAATCGAATCATGTAAAATCGATAAATTTGTTAATCCTAAAAAGTCCATTTTTAATAAACCAATTTGTTCGACATATTTCATTGTATATTGCGTTATTGGCATTTGTTGGTCTTTATAGATTAAAGGAATGACATCCGTTAACGGTTTATCATATAGCACTACACCAGCAGCATGGGTTGATAGATGTCGAGGCAATCCTTCAATTCGACAAGCTGTCTCAAATATCAATTGATTCTTTTGGACTTCTCGAAACTAATGTTTGTAAACTTTTTGACTGTTCATAAGCTGTTTTCAGATTAATTCCTAGTTGATTTGGAATAGCTTTTAGACCATTCTCCTGCTTGCACTGTTGTTAGCCCTAACACACGGCATACATCTCTCAATGCTTGCTTACTTCCAAATGTTCCAAAAGTTGCGATTTGAGCGACATGATTTTTCCCCATATTTTCTTCGAACATAGTCTAATATAGCTTCTCTTCGATTATCTGGAAAAATCTAAATCGATATCAGGCATTGTATATCGTTCTGGATTTAAGAATCGTTCAAATAATAATTGATATTTAATTGGATCCACCTTTAGTAATATTCAATAAATAAGATACTAATGAACCCGCCGCTGAACCACGTCCAGGGCCTGTTTGAATGCCTGCTTCATGAGCGTACTTCATAATATCCCATACAATTAAGAAATAATCGTCAAATCCCTATTTGATGAATAATAGACAATTCATAATTTAGTCGAGATTGATACTCACCCTTTATTAATTCTTTTGTCTTTTAAAGATTGGTGACAAATTTCTTGTAAATACTCCTGACTCGTTTTTCCTTCAGGAGTTTTTAAATTTTGGAAGTAAAAGTTCATGTTTCGGGAGTTCCCATTTTAAGGAATCGACAAATTCTTGTAATTGACGAACTAATTTCCCTTCTAATACAATTGACCATTGTTGCGTTAATGTCTTCTCATCTTGTAAATAGTATTGTCCACTCACTTCAGCTTGAGTGTGCTAAGCGTCTCGCCATCTCCAATAGCTTTTAATACTGATAACTAAAAATCATCCTCAGCTTTTTAAATAGAAAGTTTTAACAAAAGGTAGTAGTTTCATGGAGAAAACTTGTCCCCATTCTTCCAATTGTTCTAATGAAATTGGTAAAGCTTGGTTTGATTCAATTCCTAGATGAACATTTGGAAAAATAACGTTCTTCAGCCTCAAACAACCATCGTTGAAAAGCTACTTCTCCATTCGAACATTCCAATGCCCATTCACTATTTTCTTTTGTGGAAATACTATTTGTAAATGATTGGAAGCATCTTTGATTCTTTTGTTCCATATTTTTAGAAACAACTTTGGACATTTTGATATTGAGTCGATAATTCGATTAACGTTTGATATCCAATTTCATCTTTTGCATAAACAACCATTTGGGATAACACTTCTGCATTTCTCCATTGCTTATACTGGAATACACAACCAATAATTGGTTCAATATTTTGATTACGACATAAATTATAAAAATTCTATTGCCCCATGTAAGACACCATCATCGGTTAAGGATAATTTTTATAACCTAAAGATTTTGCAGTCATTACATATTTATATAAATCAATCGTACTTTTCAATAAGCTATAGCCACTAGTAACTTGTAAAATCGTAAATGTCATAATGATTCCTTTCTATCATTTCTTCTCATTCATTATAACGGCTGAATAGAATTTTGTACAAATATTGTGATGTTGTTTTTTAAACACTTTGATTCATGCAAGTTTAAGAAATTTTACTTGTATGAATTAGTAGGATTGACTATAATGAAAATGAAAGAAGGTGTCGAAATGAAATACCTCGTAACTTTTGTTTGGGGATTTATTTTAAGTCAAGTAACCTATTATTTAGGCTCTGCATTAGCACAATCTCCATATAACTTTACAAATGCTGTAGTCGTTGGAGTATTAATTTCATGTGGAATTGTATTCATTCAACATGTCTTTATGAAACCAACTAAAAACTGCACCACAAGAACATCAATAAAGAGGCTGGGCAAAAAGTCTCAAAATAGTAGAAAGCACTATAAAAATTTCTGAAATAGGATTTTATAGTGCTTTTTAGTCTTATAAATGAAACATAGGAGCCTATTCTCTGTTATAATAAATTTGAACAAAAATAAAACAAGAAAGGTTGACTCCTATGTACAAAAATTATACCACACCAACAAATACTTTTTGAATTAAATTTTACTTTTAACTGTTCCAGAAAAATCACATTGCTCGTTTAATTAATCAGTTTGTAGATTCCATTCCAGATTCTATTATCTTTCCTAAACCAACATCAAAAATGGGTAGACCTGCTCATCATCCTCGTATGTTGTTAAAAATGATTCTTTTTGCTTATACTCGTTCTGGGTATAGTGGCAGAAAAATTGTCCAATTAAATAAAGAAAAACATTCCTATGCAGTGGCTTTCTCAACAAACCTATGTCTGTTATCATGTGATCAACAATTTTAGAAGTAATGAAGAGTTTGCTCCTATCATTAAAAAAATATTTTCGTTTATTTTACATTATTACTCCAACACTATCATGTTATTGATTCAGATAGTTTATTTATTGATGGCACAAAAAGTTCAAGCAGATGCTAATCGTTATTCTTTTGTATGGCGTAAAGCTGTTGAAAGATATGATGAAGCTTTTAAATGGGAAAATTAGTACATTATATGAACAGTTAATTCAAAAATCAAGTGAATATCGCTTTGTCTGAGGAAGAAAAATTACTAAAGATGGTGTTAAAGCCATGATAGAAGCTACTAATGAATCGATTGAGCAGGTAGAAGAACTCATAAAAAAAGAACCTAAACAAATTGTTGGAGGTTCTAAAAACAAAAGCTAAAAGACGATTATTAAATGCTTTTAAACGTCAACTTGAAAAAGATCTTTTACCTCGTAAAGAAAAAATATACTAAGGCTAAAGAAACATTTGATAATCGAAATAGTTATTCTAAAACAGATAACGATGCTACGTTTATGTGTATGAAAGAAGATGCCATGAAAAATCGAGAACTAAAAACCTGGCTATAATCTTCAAATCGCAAACGAATGCTCAATATGTTTTAGCTTTTTGATATTTTTCCCAATCCTACAGATATGCGTACTCTTAAACCATTTTTAAATTCATTTAAACTATTAGACAATTTTTCTACTATTGTTGCAGATGCTGGATATGGTAGCGAAGAAAATTATCAATTGATTCTTGAACATTATGAAAAACCCTTTAATTCCTTTATACAATGTAATGAAAAAGAACAAACGAAGAAGTTTAAAAATGATCCATCTAATAGAAAAATTGGTATTACAATGAAGAGGAAGATTATTATATTGATCATTTAGGTGTGAAATTTAGTTTTAAATATTATTCAACAAGAAACGATAAGAATGGATTTACTCAGTCAATTCAGTGTATGAGGCAGATTCTATTCAAAAACAGAATCATTGGATGAATTAGCGAAAAACTCTTGCTGGACAACAGCGTCAAATTCGTGTGAACCAAGTTTGGGAGTCTTATAAAGAAACTGTAAAAGAAGCGTTACATAGTGACTGTGGAAGACGAATATATACTCAACGAAAAATTGAGGTTGAGCCAGTTTTTCGGTCAAATGAAGCGCAATTTTGGCATGCGCAGAACTCATGTCAGAGGTAAAAAAATGCAGTTCATAATGACCTTGGTCTGCTCTTTTTAGGGATGAATCTGCAAAGATTAATGAAATATATCTTAAATAATATGAATCAAGGGTGGTTTATCCCCTTGGTTTTACTAATTTAAATGAACAGTGTCGTTTAAATTCAATTTTTACAATATTTTAGAAAAAGCACGTCTTGATTTTTGATTTTCGCAAAATCAGGACGTGCTTTCTTCTATTTTTGAGACTTTATGCCCAGCCTCTTTATTATAAGAATTCTAACGAACCTACCCTAATGAATGACCAAACAGAAAAAGACTAACTGTAGAAGTTGAAGTACTAGAAGCCAAGTGGCTTCTAGTACAGAAAACTCCAAGACGGTTTCACCGTCTTACTCATGACAGAAACAAAAAGTTGGTATTATACTTGTATTAGAGAACAATACTAATCCGTTCGAATTATTGGGGAAATTGTCGTTCCTGTCAGGAAAAACTGGATGAACAGGGGTCATGAGAAAAACTCGATTATGCCTAGAGCATGAAAAATAAAATTACATTTTACCTTCTGTTCCATTGTTCTAAACAATTAGAATAGGAGGTTTTATTATGGATGTAATGCACCCAATTTGTTGTGGAATTGATGTACATCAGAAATCCATTGTTTGTTGTATATTAGATGGCCCTCTAACTTCAAAATGAACCTAAAAATATCAAACAAGCTTTTGGTACCACAACTAAAGAATTAAATGCAGCTCTTGATTGGCTACTTGAACATCAAGTTACCCATGTTTTCTTCTGAAAGTACAGGACAATATTGGATTCCTCTTTTCAATATCTTCTCAGATTCTGGCTTAGAATTAATCCTCGCCAATCCTCAACATATTAAAAATGTCCCTGGTCGTAAGACAGACGTCAAGGATGCTGAATGGATTGCACAACTTGGTAGGTGTGGTTTAATTAACCAATCTTATATTCCTTCTCAAGAAGTGCTTCAATTACGTTATTTAACTCTGTTATCGTCTCTCAGTAAAACAACGTTTAACTCAAATAAAAATCATATCCATGTTATTTTTACAAAGAGCTAATATTAAAATAACAAGTTACTTAGCAGATATTTTCTGCAAGACAGGACAAGCATTGTTGACTCTATTTATTGATGGTGAAGTTATCAATGAAGATAATGTCGAAAGTTGCATACATGGTAGAATAAAAGCCTCTACTAGACAATTAATTGAAGCTATGGAAGGTAAAACTATCTACAGTGGATCGTTTTCTAATTAAAGAATGTATGGAAGAATATCAACTTCAGAAAAAGATATCAGAAGAACTCAATAAAGAAATAAATGAATATATTTTTAGATCATTTTCCTGAAGAATATCAACTTCTTCTAACAATTCCTGGTATTAGTGATAATTGTTGTGCCACTATATTAGCTGAAATCGGTCCAAAATGTTGATGCTTTTAAAACAGATAAGAGTTAGCTTCATGGGCTGGAATGTGCCCAGGTTCTAACGAAAGTGCTGGTGTTAAAAGATCTTCACACACGACGCAAGGCAATAAATATCTTAAACAAGCCTTAGTAATGTCGGTGTTAAGTGTTCAACGTGCTAAAGAAGAAACCTTTTCACTTTTCTATCAGCGAATATCCAGCAGAGGAAGTAAAATGAAAGCTATTATCGCTTGTGGTCATAAAATGCTTAGAATTATCTATAAAAATACTTCAATCGCACCAACCTTATATTAGTCAAAAAGCGTTAGGTCTGCGACAACAGACTAACGCTTAAAAATTTGACAATCAAAAATCACTTAAATTATAGCATAGGTAATATCTTTTTGTCTTTTTGGTACTTTTAGTTTCAAATAAATTTCGAGACCATAGGCTCGAAATTTAGCAATGAGACAGCTACAGCTGGCTGCTTGCGTCCTAGCTACAACAGATTAGTCCTATCTAAAAAATATATTGTAATTATTGTTCGATCTCACGTTCTTGCGCCCATTCGAAATGGAAAACTCCTGGTTTGTCCACACGATTATAAGTATGAGCACCAAAGTAGTCACGTTGCGCTTGAATTAAGTTAGCTGGTAACACTTCTGAACGATAAGAATCATAGTAAGCTAATGCACTTGAGAATGTTGGAACAGGTATTCCGCTTGAACAGCTGTCACAACAACTTCACGCACTGCCTCTTGATAAGATTCAGTTACATATAAGAAATATTTATCTAATAATAAGTTTTTCAATTCTGGATCACGTTCAAATGCATCCGTAATTTTTTTGTAAAAATTGAGCACGAATAATACATCCAGCACGGAAAAATTTTTCGCAATTTCCCATAATTTAAGTTCCAATCAAACTCTTCACTCGCCACACGCATTTGAGCGAACCCTTGAGCATAGCTCTATAATTTTAGAGAAATACAAACCTTTTACGAACTGATTCGATTAACGCTTGTTTTTCAGTATTAGATAATTCAGGAACTTTAATTGGAGATAATCTTTTACTAGCAATTTCACGTTCTTCTTTTAATGTAGAAATATAACGTGCAAATACTGATTCTGTAATTAATGGAAGTGGCACACTAAATCTAATGCACTTTGAGAAGTCCATTTACCAGTCCCTTTATTTCCAGCAGTATCCATAATCACTTCAACCATTGGTTTACCTGTTTCAGGATCTTTTTCGTTAAAAATATCCGCAGTAATTTCAATTAAGTAACTATCTAATTCACTCAGTATTCCAAGATTTGAATACTTCTGCAGTTTCTTCTACTGATAATCCACCTACACGTCGTAAAATATCATAACTTTCAGCAATTAGTTGCATATCACCATATTCAATTCCGTTATGAACCATTTTTACATAATGACCTGCTCCATTTGGACCTACATAAGTCACACATGGTGCACCATCATCAGCTTTTAGCAGCACTTTCTTCTAAGATTGGTGCTACTAATTCATAAGCATCTTTTTGTCCACCAGGCATAATAGCAGGACCTTTTAATGCTCCTTCTTCCCCACCAGAAACTTCCAGTTCCGATAAAGTTAATACCTGAATTTGCTAACATTTCATTACGACGAATTGTATCTTGAAGAATGTATTTCCTCCATCAATTAAGATATCTCCTTTATCTAAAATGTGGTAATAAACTTTGGATAGTTTTTATCTGTTGCTTCACCAGCTTTTAACCATTAATAAAATTCTTCTTGGTTTTTTTCCAATGAATTGACAAATTCTTCCACTGTATAAGTAGGAACTAATTTTTGTCTGATGTAATGCAATCACCTCATCTGTTTTTTTGAAGATGAACGGTTAAAAATTGAAACCGAATATCCACGACTTTCAATATTTAAAGCTAAATTACGACCCATTACTGCCATACCAACGACACCTAATTTGTTGTTTTGACATTTAAAATTCCTCCAATTTTCAATTTAATTTACTTTACATATCATACCAAAATTTACAATTTTAGGAAAGCTATTTGCATAAAAAGCAAGTTTTCATTGACAATACTACTTGAGTATTTGCTCTAATTCATGTAAAACTAACTATGATTCAAATTAAAGGAGAGATATTAGTGTCAAGAAAAACCAAGTAAAAACAAAAAACGTAATCTTTCAACAATGGAAAAATCACTCGTGTTGTTGTATGGTTTATGTTACTAGCAACATTAGGAGTTATCGTATTCCAATTTGTAATGACTGTAATGAATTATAAATAGTTTTCAATATTAGAAACTCGAATGACTTTGGATTAAAAAGTCATTCGAGTCATGTTCTAATTTATGAATATCTCTACTGTGCTTATGAGAATGATTTTCTTCATCACCAAAATGATCGTGCAAATGCTCATGCGTAATCATATGTGTATGAGTACTCCCCGTCATGAGTATGAGTAATCACATGAGTATGAATATGAGAATGAGTTTTTTATAATCGTATCCCTCACAATATACACTGTTCCAATAATCATAAAAATTAAACTTACAAAAATACATCGGTGTCAAAAATTTCACCATTAAAAATAAATGATAATATTGCCCCTACAAATGGTAGCTATCGCATAATAAGCACTTGTTTTTGCAGCTCCTAATCCTCTTTGTGCTCTTATATAAAAAGAAGATACTTAATCCATAAGAAATAAATCCTAGCAACATCACTAACACAATATCTTTTAATATCTGAATAGTCTCATTTAGAAATAAAAGCAATTAAAAAAATGAGCCTCCACCTGAAAAAATTCCTTTAAGACATACGATTTGATACGTACTTTTATCCGAAATATTTCTAGCAATTATTTTCTAGTCCCCAACAACTAGTGGCTAAAATGATAAAAGAAAGACCCCAGTGAAAAGTGGAAACTGCCCTCCCTTCAAAGGAAAGCAAAAATACTAGAAAAAGTAATAAATCCAATTGCAATCCATAGCCTTTTAGTAACAGTTTCTTTAAACATTAATAACGCAATCAATGTTGTCACTACAATTTCAAAATTTCCCTAACAATGATGCATTTGAAGCTGTTCCAATACTAATTCCTATCATTATAGGAGCAGCTATATCTAATAAAAATCATTCCCTAGAACATAAATCCAATCTTCACGTCCTATTCTTTTCGGCTGACTCTTCATTCTTATATTGAAATAAATACATCACTGCTACTCCTAATCCAGCCCCCTAAATATAAAAATGCTGCCATAAATGTTGGAGATACTTTTTCTAATAAAATTTTTGAAAATGGTGTATTTATTGCATAAAAACTGCTGCTATAATAGCAAAAATTACAGAAAATAGTTTTCTTTCTGTTTCATCCTTTACTTTCCTTTCAATAAACAGGCCTTTAAAAATCATGTCTTTTAAAACATCATTTTAAGGCTTTTCAGACATTTTGTTAAATTTCCGCTTTTTAAAGCTTCTACTTTATCTAATTGTTCCCATGGTAAATCTACATCTTTACGTCCAAAATGACCGTAAGCAGCAGTTTGTTGGTAAATTGGTCTACGTAATTGTAATGTTTCAATAATTCCTTTTGGAGTTAACTTTGAATACTTTACGAATCGCAGCAATTAATTTTTCTTCTGAAACATGATTTGTTCCAAAAAGTATCCACAGAAATAGACACTGGTTGAGCTACCCCAATTGCATAAGCCAATTGGATTTCGCATTTATCTGCTAAACCTGCAGCTACTACGTTTTTAGCAATATAACGAGCAGCATAACTTGCAGAACGGTCAACTTTCGTTGCATCCTTTCCAGAGAAGGCTCCTCCACCATGGCGAGCATATCCACTGTACGTATCTACGATGATTTTACGACCTGTTAATCCAGAATCCCCAACTGGTCCACCGATTACGAATTTTCCTGTTGGATTAATGAAGTAACGTGTTTCATCATCTAATAATTCACTTGGTACAACTGGTTTGACAACATATTCTAAAAATATCACGATGAATTTGTTCTTGAGAAATTTCTTCATCATGTTGTGTACTAACAACAATTGTATCAATATCGTTTTACTTTTATGGTCTGCTGTATATTCAACAGTTACTTGAACTTTACCATCTGGTCCTAAGTAATCTAATTGTTTTTTTCTTTACGAACTTTTTGCTAATTGATAAGCTAATTGATGACTTAAGTAAATTGGCATTGGTAAGTAAGTATCTGTTTCATTTGTTGCAAAACCAAACATTAACCCTTGGTCTCCAGCACCAAACTCTTCTTGTTGTCCACGAGTTTCTAAAGCATCATTAACCCCCATTGCGATATCTGGTGATTGTTTATCTAAAGAAACCATTACAGCAACACTATCCGCATCATAGCCATACTTGCGATCAGCATATCCGATTTTTCGGATTGTATCTCTAGCAATTTGTTGATAGTCGACTGTAGCTGTTGTTGTAATTTCTCCAACTAATACGACTAAAACCTGTATTAACAACTGTTCTGCAGGCAACACGAGCAGTTGGATCTTGAGCCAAAATAGCATCTAATACTCCATCACTAATTTGGTCTGCGATTTTATCGGGATGTCCTTCTGTAACTGACTCTGATGTAAATAAAATTTTTCCATTGTTTTTCCCCCATTCAATTCCGGTTACAAGGCATCTACACATTGTGTATCCTCTCGGAATATCATATTTTTAAGACTCAACTATTATAGCATTATTTTTTTAAAAATTCCTAGCATTATTTCTCTTTTTATACATTTATTTTGTGAAAATGTTATGAAATCGTTTAAATATGTTAGGTATCATACATTTGTGACAAAAAAGAGTACAAAAAGAGAACCAATGTTATACTGAAGTTGCTCAAAAAATCAGGAAAGAGGTTCTCTTATGAAATCTATTATAACAGAAGAAATCAAATTAAGACAGCGTGCAGTAGAATATGCAATAAAACATGATAATAACGCAAAAAGCAGCAAGAAAAATACCATACAACTAGGGCAACAAATTGCTCGATGGAGAAATCGATATGATGGGACTGCACAATCACTGCTTCCCAAAAAGTCGAAGACCGTTACATCATCCGAATGAACACAAGACAGAAGAATTAGAACTTATACGTAAAATGTACAAACGTTATAACAGAGATGGATTAGCAGAGGTTTATGTACAATGTCAAAGTAGAGGATACACACGTTCATATGGATGCTATGAAAAATGATTAAAAACTTCAATTAACTGAGAAGAAAGAAAAAGAACGTATCCTAAGAGTAAATGGACACCAATACCAACTACTTATCCAGGAGAAAAAGTACAAATAGACATTAAATATGTTCCTCAACATTGTATAGGATGGGACAGTAAAGGTATTAAATATTATCAAATAACAGCTATAGATGAATTTAGTAGAAAACGAGTATGTAAAAATTGTAGACGAGAAAAAGCGTTACACACAGCAGCCTTTTTAGATAATTTAGAAGAAGAATTTGGATTTAGTATAAAAACCGTTCAAACAGATAATGGACGTGAATTTACAAATGATCCAGAAGTGACAACTAAAAAAACGATTTTCGAACAAAAATTAGAAGAAAAAGGTATTAAACATATAAAAACTAGACCTTACTCTCCATGGCAAAATGGGAAAGTAGAACGTAGTCATAGAGAAGATGGAAGAAGATTTTATAATCGAGTATTCAAGAGTTTAGATAGTTTAGTTAAAGCTCATACAAGATATATTAGTAGAGGGAATAATGTAGCTAGATGTGTATTAAATTTTTAAATCTCCAAATCAAATAGTACAGCAGCACTTTCTGTTACAATCGGCTTATCGTATTGTAGTTCAACGTCTTCTTCCTTTTGTCAAGGGACGCTTCGCTCTAAAGCCCTTGACAAAATCCAGGCGTTAAACTGTTTTTGTGTACAAAGTCAATTGTCCCATAAGTTGTATTGACACTGGTCTCGTGTCACAAATGTTTGTGTTTCTTAGAAAAATGTTATGAAATCGTTTAAATATTGCTTGACAAGCTAGATTAATTTACCCATGATGAAAAATAAAAAAAGTATTATCGAGGTAATTTATATGTCCGCAAATTCTATGGTACATCCAGAAATACCTTTATATGAAGCAATTGACAAATCCATTATGGGGCATATTGTTAGCTCCAATCAGTTATTCATTTTTAGGTTTTTCCAGCCATTAAAAACAAATGCTATTCCACTTTCTGGCTTACTCTGTATTATATTTTTTTCTTGTTTATCATTAACTTACAAGAAATGATGTATTCTAAGTTTTATAAAGTTCCAAAACGTGGACAATCCGTTGTACTACTCTTAACAAATTTCTTATTACTGCTACCAATTGTTTATTTTGTACAAACTTTGGTATTCGTATTGGAATTATCGCAGCTTTAGTTGTCGGAGTAAATCATAGTTGGATTTTTCCATTTACAATCAAATCATCCAGCATATGCATATCATGTACTATTGAACGCTTTAGCAAAAATTCACTGTTGGAAACTTTTTAATGTATTATACAATCACACAACAAATTCCAAATAGTATTTTCCAAGTATTTTTTTATGCTATGCAATCTTTTGAATTAGCATGATTCAGTTTAAACAAAAATCAGTGGAACGACATAATCCTGAGAAGTTAGACTATCCTGTTTGGAGTATGTTTTTATCTTTAATTTTTAACTTATGCTGGCTTATTGCTTATCCAGTTAGTTTTTTTATGTAGTAGGAACACATTTCTCTTTATTTGCATTAATTCTTATTGGAATTAGTGGAATTATTCCAATTCTATATCATGTTCTTTTTAAAGAAAAACTGCTAAACCAAGTAGAATCAGTACCTATTTTTATTGGTACGCGACATTATTAACTATTTTAATTGGTATCTTTTATCAATTTTAAAACAATCCCTTCATCCTATTTTTGGATGAAGGGATTTTTACATTTCTTTTATTTCACAATCATTGTTGCTTGTATATTGACATTATGTTACGATAACTAAAAATAAAAAGTGAGGTGAACTCAAGATGGCAAACTATTCTTATGATCCAAATAATAATCGTGGATACATTCCTGGCAGATATGTGAATAAAGTTATTTTTATTAGTATTAATGTTCTTTTTAGGTGGATTTGGAATTCATTATTTTTATGAAGGGAAAAATTTAAAAAGGAATTCTTTTCAATTTTATTTTCTTGGACATTCATTCCTTCAATTATTGCATTCTTTAGATTTATTGCAACACTTTTCAAAACCAACAAATGAATATGGAGATATTTTTATTCCATATTATTAAAATGAACAAAAGAAACCCTTGAAAAATCAAGGGTTTTTGTCTTTCTATTAACGACGACGTTCTTGGATACGCGCTGCTTTACCACGTAAGTTACGTAAGTAATATAATTTAGCACGACGAACCTTACCGTAACGAACTACTTCGATTTGTGCTACACGTGGAGTGTGTAATGGGAATGTACGTTCCACACCAACACCGTTAGAAACTTTACGTACTGTATAAGTTTCGCTGATACCAGCACCACGACGTTTAATAACAACACCTTCGAAGATTTGGATACGCTCACGAGTTCCTTCAACTACCTTAGCGTGAACACGTACAGTGTCCCCAGGACGGAATGCAGGAATATCAGAACGTAATTGTTCTTGTGTTAAGCTATCGATTAATTTGCTCATGTTTTTTCTCCTTCCAACAAACATTCATGATTTGGCCGAATGTCCAACCAGCGGAATATCGTTTTTATATGGATAGTCTCCTATCCACTTTTGGAGAGTTTATCACAGATATGATTAGTTGTAAAGTATTTTCACTTTACTTTTTAAAAATTCTTGTCAAACACAAGTGATAATGTCCCAAGTAATGTTGCAATAGATTTATTCACAATCCTCCTAAAACAAGATATTTATCATCCGATATGAACTTTCTCTGGATTAAGATTTCTACAAATTTAAAAATTAATTTTAAAATGAATTTTGCCCTAAAGGACTTAAAAAGCCTAATATTCCCACGAAAAATCGAATACTACCTGCAATTAATATAATAATAAAGATCGAAGATCCATAATTAACTAATATACCACCTAAATATGCACCTAACGGAATAGAGGCATATGAAAATCATTCTTGTAATACTAATCACTCTCCCTAACATCTCTTGTTTAATCATCTTTTGTCTTAATGTAAAATAAGTAATTGCATTAATATTGCCAAAGAATGTACTAACACCTAATAAAAATCCCAATGTATATATAATTTGAATATAAAAGAAATACAAATAGTTGCCACTCCTGCAAAAATTGTACAGACTGAAATGATTTTTCCATAATTAAATTTAGAAATAATTTTTAGGAGAGATTATCGAACCTAAAAACAGAGCCTACACCACCCATTGATAGAATTACTCCATAATGGAAAGCAGAATATCCTAAAATATCTGTAATATAATATACAAGATTAGCTTGAAATAGATGTATTCCAAAAATTGGTTCCAAAAATAAAAGAGAACCACAGAGAATTACTTTATACTTCAGCAAACCCTAATTTTTATTGTTTGAGAAAGAGAATCCTTTTTATCTTTCATTTGATTCACTCTAGAATCAATACGAAGAATTACTAACCCTGCAACAAGAAAAAGTAAGTGCATTAATCCATAAAGAATTCAAAAGGTGGAAAAAGAATCAAAACAATTCCACTAATCATAGGGACCAATTAAATTCAACGTGTTATCAATTAGTTGTAAACCTGAATTTGCTCTCGTCAAAGATTTTATTTCCACAATCTGGGGTAACAAACTTTGAAAAAGCCGGATGTATCAGAGGTTCTATAGAAGATAGTAAAAATGTTAATAAATATAGTAAAGGAAGAAATAATTGTTCACCATTAAATGCAGCAATTAACAAACCTAGGAATAACAAAAGATATCAAATGTCCGAGCGAAATAATAGAAGTTTTTATATTTATCTGCCAATACCCTCCAACAAGTGAAAAAAGTAATCCATGGTAAAAAAAGAAATTCCATATAAAGACGCTATATGAAAGGATGAACCTGTTTTTTTCAAAAACAAGTATCGGTAATGCTAATTTTCTTAACCAGTCTCCAAAATTAGAAATTAAAAAATGTTATCCATAAAATTTTATAATTGCGATTCAAATTTGTACTTCCTTTCGAGAGATAATTATTGTTTTTCTATTATATCTGTAAAATAAATATAACAATTATTTTTGTCATATTATATAAAAGGAATGAGTAAATGTTCAGTCATACATTAAGATATTTTAGAAAAATCAAAATCATTAACTCTTGAATATGTAGCAAGAGATATTGTAACAGTAGCCTTTCTATCAAAAAGTAGAAAGAAATTTATCTGATATTTCATTAACTAATTTTTATTGTTGCTTAATCGGATGGAAATCGAATTCATAGAATTTATGGAAGTTCATGAAAATCTATCTAAAAAGAAAAAGAATTATTCAATTTTTGAGATACATCAGTTATATGCAAAATCGAAATTATCAACAATTGAAAGAAATACAAAATACAACTTGATTTTTCTCAGATAAATGTGTTACAGAAATATTTATTAATCTATTAATCGCAAAGTTAGAAGGAAAAACACAATAAACGAAGTACAAAGTAAAAAATAAAATAATTCAATACTTAAACGATATGGAAAATTGGACATATTCAGAATATTACCTGTATTGTCATTGTCTAAATATTTTTTTCCTCATGATCAAATGATTCAATTATCATCAATTACTATAAAAAGATTTCAAAAATTATATAAAAATCAGTTATGAATTTTCTCTCGTCTACATGATGCTTAATAATACAATTATTACTTGTTTAGAAAAGAAATGATTATCCAAATGCAAACTTTTTTTATGAAACTGCTATTGAATTACCCAATGCACAAAACGTGATTACTACCACTGTTTAAAAACAATAAGCTTAAATTCAATTTTACAATTTAAACTAAGTAATGATATCCAAGAGTTATTAAAAATTTAAGCAAATACTACAAACTCTTCATATTTTAGAAACCGATTCTTGTCTTTTATGATCAAACCAAAAACAATTAAAATTACTATTACACGAATTTAGAATGGTTTTTGAATGATAAAAATCACTAAAAAGAGAGTTCTTCAACGCTCTTTTTAGTGATTTTAATTTAATCTTTAATACCCTTTTTAACCTTCCCTTTCCAAGTATCATATCTATTTTTTTCAAAAATAAAAATATTAGAATAACCCTTTATGTTTTAAAAAGATACACTGCTCTTCCTGAAATCGTCATCCCTTGCTTTATAACTTTTTGATGTGACGATAGAATTGTATGTTAATTTTCGGATTTGATGTGAAATTGCCAATTGTTTCATTTATAGCCATCATTCTGATTCTTGAAATATTGCTTCCATTTGCATTATATTATTCTGAGATTGTTTCTGACTCATGATTCATACTCTCTTCTTGAATAATTTCTTGTAATAATTTTTTTCTTCTTCTTTATCTAATGAATAATTCTCTAATAAATCAGGTCTTCTTTGATAGGTTCTTCTTAAAGATTCTTTTTCTGCCAAGTTGCAATTTTGGCATGATTCCCACTAAATAATACTTCCGGAACTTCCATTCCTTCATATCTCTTGGACGAGTATATTGAGGATGCTCTAATAATCCCATCGAATGAGAATCCCCAATAGCTGATTCGTAATTGCTCTAGTACATCTGGGAATTAATCGAACGGTAGCATCAATCATGACCATTGCCCCCTAATTCTCCACCCGTTAAAACGAAGTCCCCTAATGGAATATTCATCGGTTACAAGTGTTCGAATACGCTCATCATAACCTTCATAATGTCCACAAATGAAAACAAGATGTTCTTCCTTGGCTAATTCTTCAGCATCGGATTGACTAAATTTTTACCTGCTGGATCTAGTAAAAATCACTCTCTTTTAGTTTCCGGAGTTTTTCTCTAAATCTTTTAACGCACGGTCAATCGGTTCTACTTTTAATAATAAGCCGGCTCCTCCACCAAAGACATAATCATCTACTCGATTATGCTTATGAAAGGCAAAAATCTCTAAAATCAATAGTATGAAATGAAATTTTTTTCTTTCTCAATAGCTCTCTTCATCATCGATTGTTCCATTGAGCAAACATTTCAGGGAATAATGTTAAAAACATCAATTCTCATTTTAGTCAAACAACCCTTCTAAAACATGGATAAACGCTTGTTTATTTTCTTTATCGATTTTATAAACAACTGGTCTCGATAAATGGAATTAATAAATCTTTCTTCCTTTTTGTTTTACAACCCATACATCATTGGAACCTGGAGATAAAATTTCAGATACTTTCCCTAAACACTCTCCTTCATCAGTAATGATTTCTAATCCAACTACTTCATGATAATATAATTCGTCATCTTCCAATTCTTCTAGAGCATCGCTTGACACTTTTAATAAACAATCTCTATAGCCTTCCACATCATCAATTCGAGGATGATCTTCAAAGGTTAATAAATCAAAAATTTTTATGGCGTCGGTGGCTTTTAATCGTAAGTAATTTTTCAAACTCACCATCTCTAAATAAAGGCTAATTCTACCCTTTTTGATAACGATCTTCTGCAAAAGTCCGTTGTAGAAATCACACGAACTTCCCCTTTAACCCTTGTGTGTTTACAATTTTTCCTACTTTAAAAATATTGTGACATTTTTCTACTTTCCTCCTCACAATTCATTACTGTTATCATACGTGAGAATCGAGCAAAATTGCAAACAAAATCCATTTTTTTATTGAAATGTTAAACAAAAAGTTCAACAACTTCTAAGAGAAATTGTTGAACTTTTTCTAGTCATTGTTTTCAATGCTTAAACGAACACGTTTTTGGTTTCTAGTACGAACACTATAAACAATTGTACGAATTGCACTGAGCAACACGTCCTTGTTTCCCAATCACACGTCCAATATCTTCGAATTCACACGTAATGTGTATTCTGAAAAATTCATCTGATTCTGCAACTTCAATTGTTACATCATCTGGAAAATCAACCAATGGTTGAACGATTGCTAAAATTAATTCACGAATATCAGGCATTCTTTTTCACCTCTTTACCGAATTATCTCGATTGAGAAAAATTACTTAGAAAAACTTTGATTCGTGGAATTTCTTCATGATACCTTGTTGTGATAATAAGTTACGAACAGTATCTGAAGGTTGAGCTCCAGTTAGCTAACCATTTTTAATGCTAATTCTTCGTTGATTGAAACTTGTGCTGGGTTTTGCAACTGGGTTGTAGTACCAACTGTTTCAATGAAACGTCCATCACGTGGAGAACGTGAATCTGCAACTACTACACGGTAGAAAAGGGATTTTTCTTAGATCCCATACGTTTTTAAAACGAATTTTAACTGCCATTTTTACACCTCCATGTTTTTCATCTCACAGTTAGTAATATTATCAGAAAAAGAAATCAGTTGTAAAAGTATTTTTTTCTTTACACCCCTATTTTTATTCAAATTTCCACTTTCCCTTCTCAAAACCCGGGAGTTTGACACTTGTAAGAGAAAAATTGCGATAATCGTTGATATTATCGTATGTCAAATTTTCTGCTACTTTTTATATTGCGTACTTTCTCGTACTATGTTATAATATTCTTGAGGTGACCAAAAGTGAGAGTAAAAATCAGTGTCTAAAAACTCTATTAACTACGCTATTATCAAGGATATTTTTAGTCGAAGGAAAACGTTCAACAACCATTGTTGAAAATCTTGGCAATCATGAAAAATTATTAAAAGAACATCCTGGGATTGATCCAATGACTTGGGCTAAAACAACGTGCTCTTTGAACTAACTGAACTTGATGAACAACACAGATATTTTGTTATCTCTTAGTCCTAAAAACGTCTTAAATTGAATCAACAAAGAGAATTCTTCGGTGGATACTTATTCCTACAAAAACTTTATTATGAATTAGGTCTTCATAAAATTGCTAAAGAAATTCAATCCAGTATAAAATCACTTTCCCTTTGAATGATATTTTATCTCGTCTAGTTTATGGGCGTATTCTCTCCTTCTTCTAAGAAATCAACTGTTGAATTTTCTAAATACTTACTAGAAGAAAAGAGTTTGATCTTCAACATTTTTATCGTTCTCTTGAATTGATTGCCAAAGAATCTGATTTTATCCAATCGAATTTATACCAAAATTCTCTTAAGCTCCTCGACCGTCAAAAAGGCATTCTGTATTATGACTGCACAAATTTTTATTTTTGAAATCGAAGAAGAAGATTCGGAGGGTATTCGTAAATATGGTTGTTCAAAAGAAAATCGTCCAAATCCAATTGTTGAAATGGGGTTATTTATGGACGCTTCTGGTATTCCTCTTGCCTTTTGTATTCATCCTGGTAATACAAATGAACAAACAACGATGAAACCTTTAGAAAAGAAAATTGTGAATGATTTTTAAACACTCTAAATTCATTGTTTGTACAGATGCAGGCTTATCTTCTAAAGCTAATAAAACGATATAACACCATTGCTCAACGAGGCTATGTAACGACTCAATCGATTAAAAATTATCAAAAGAGTACAAGGAATGGGCTTTATCTGACTCTCAATGGTCTATGGTTGGTAGTAATGATCATACTCAATATTCTATTTCTGAAATAGAAAAATCTGATGATCCTACTTTAAAACAACAAACATTTTTATAAGGTATGCGAATTCCCAGAAAAGGATATTCCACATCAACGATTAATTGTCACTTTCTCATTAAAATATCGTGACTATCAAAGAGGAATTCGAAACGCTCATATCCAAAGAGCGTTACATAAATTAGAATCTCCTTCAGAATTCGACAAAAAACGCTCAACTGATTTTAAGCGATTAGTGAAAGATGTTACGGATGACGGTGAAGTGGCAGAAAGAAAACACTACTCGCTTGATGAGGAAAAATTGCTGCGGAAATGTTATATGATGGTATTTATGCAGTTTCTACTAACTTAGACGATGATATCGAAAATATTATTCGTGTTGGTCAAAGAAGATGGGAAATTGAAGAAAGTTTTCGTATTATGAAAAGTGAATTTAAGTCTAGACCAGTTTATCTCAGCAGAAAAAGATCGCATTGAGGCTCACTTTATGACATGTTTCTTGGCATTAACACTTTACCGAGTATTAGAACACAAACTAGAACATCAATTTACTTGTCCTCAAATTCTAAAAAACTCAGAGAGTTTAATTTCAATCATCATTATGGAATAGAGCTATGTTCCTACTTATTCTAGAAATGAAATTAGCGATAAACTTCGTGATATTTTTCAAATTGAGACTGATTTTGAAATTATCAGCGAAAAATATAGAAAAATATTTTTAAATTTTTCGAAACAATAGAAAAAGTACGCATTTTTAAAAGCAAAAATAAGGCTCCTAAAACATTGTTAAATCAACGTTTAGGAGCCTTTTAGCTTCTGTGAAGTGTCAAACTCCGGATATTATCAGAAAAAGAAATCAGTTGTAAAGTATTTTTTCTTTACACCCTATTTTTTATTCAAATTTCCACTTTCCCTTCTCAAAACCCTTGTTTCATGAAGAAATTAGCGTTTTCTTGAATTATTTGATATAATATGATTGATATTATACTTAAAAAGAAAAGAGTTGAGTATGCCAAATTCAAATAACTTTCGAGAACTTTCAAAAGAATTCTTGGATTTTTGGAATCAACCCTTGCAAAAAACATTTACGTTTTTATCTTTAATGTAAGTTTTTCCGTTATCAAAAATCTATTATTCATTCTTTTTATGTGGATGTATTTTATTAGGTATTTTTGGAACAGGAATTGGTTTAGGATATTTTTGCAAGTTTAACTGCCAATGAAAAACCTTTAACACAAGAAGAAATGGCAGATGCGATTACGAATCTGAATTTAGTTTCAAGTTTCTATTATCAAGATGGTAGAAAAATTTCTGATGTAACTAGTGATGAAGTTAGATTAGTAACTACATTAGATAAAATTTCTCCATATGTAAAAGACGGAATCGTTGCGACAGAAGATAGTTATTTCTATCAGCATAACGGAATTGTTCCTAAAGCACTAGTTCGTGCACTACTTCAAGAAGCAGTCTCTTCTAGTTCAGGAGTTTCTGGTGGTTCAACTTTAACGCAACAATTAATTAAACAACAAATTTTGACAAGCGAAGTTACGTTTAAACGGAAAGCAAATGAAATTTTATATGCGCTTCGTTTAGAAAAACATTTTTCAAAAGATCAAATTTTAGAAGCTTACTTAAATGTTTCTCCATTTGGACGAAATCATAATGGATTAAATATTTTCAGGTATTGAAGAAGCTGCGCAAGGTGTCTTTGGAGTATCAGCAAAAGATTTAACTTTACCTCAGGCGGCTTATTTAGTCGGAATGCCACAAAATCCAATTACGTATACTCCCTATACGAACTACGCTACTCTAAAGGAAGATGTTTCTGCAGGTCTTTCTCGTATGAAAACCGTGTTGTTTAGTATGTATCGTGAAAGAAAATTACAAAAGCAACAATATGACGAAGCATTAGCTTATGATATTACTCAAGACTTTTTAGAACCAGAAGAAATTTCAACTCAACGTCAATCGTATTTATATCAAGCAGTTAATCGTGAAGCTACAAAAATTTTAATGAAAAATGGCTGAAAAAGATCGATTAACATATGAACAATTAAAGAAAGATACAGAATTATTCAATCGATATTTTTGATCGTGCAAATGCAGAATTAGCAACAGGTGGATACAAAATCACTTCTACAGTTGATCAAGGCATCTATGAAGCGATGCAAGAATCCACAGCTATTAACGGAAGTAAAATTGGCCCGACTTACCAAACTCCTTATATTGATCAAAAATACTGGTGAAGCAAAAACAAACGGATATGGCGCAAAATGGTGCAGTATTAATCGAAAATAATACAGGCCGTATATTAGGGCTTTGTCGCTGGACGAGATTTCCAAGCAAACCAAGTGGATCACGCTTTTACAACACATCGTTTCACCTGGTTCTACGATTAAACCGATTCTTGTTTATGCTCCTGCAATGGAAAAATAATATTATTTATCCAGCAAGTATCATTCCGGATACAAAAATTAGTATTTTACAACAAATGGAACTTATTGGGAACCTACAAACTACGGGAACCGAATTTCCAATAATTTCTTAACTGCTCGTCATTCATTGAAAAAAATTCATTAAATAATCCAACCATTAAAAATTTTCCAAACAATGCTTTCTAAAGGCATTAATGCTGGTGGATATTTGAAGAAAAATGGGCATTCAAGGAATTGGTGAAGAAGAATATCAAAATATTGCACTTTCAATTGGAGGTACTAAAACAGGTCCGACCGTAATGGAACAAACTAGTGCATTCTCTACATTAGCAAATGGTGGTGTGCATCACGAAGCTTATTTAATTGAAAAAATTGAAGATATTCGTGGAAAAGTTGTTTTATCAACATGAAGATGTCTCTACTGAAGTCTTCTCTCCTGCAACGGCTTATCTAACAACAGATATTTTACGTCAAGTTGCTGCAACAACTGATTTTTATAATATTAAAGGAAACTTAAAAATTCACTCAGATATTGCTGGAAAAACTGGTACATCTGAATTTGAAATTGATAACTGGTTCGTTGGCTATACTCCAGAAGTAACACTTGGTTCATGGATTGGGTACGATAACTTCTATAGTGCTCGTTACTCGATTACTGAAGCAGATGGTTATGGGCATCCAACTATGAGAAGTTTAAGAAACTGGACTAGTTTAATGAATGCCGTTTACAGTGCAAAACCAAGCTTATTTAATCAAAGTGCAAAATTTGTTCAGCCTTCAACCGTTTATCAAGACTCTGTAGTCTCTACCACAGGAACAAAAATCAGGACAGCTTCTTATAATGGGCAAACTTATTCTATTGAAGGTAGCACCACTTTCTGATTTGTTTAAAAAGACTTCGGTCCAATTGCACCAACTTATCACTTTGCTGTAGGGTGCTACAAATGCTGAACTTGAAAAAAATACTGGAATGGACAAAGCGATAAAGAAAAAGAAGAAAAAGAAAAAGAGGAAAAGAAAAAGAAGCTAGTGAAGATAAAGATAAGAAAAAAATCTTCATCTGAAAAAACCAAAACCTTCTTCTTCAACACCGACAACGAAATCCAGAAATTAAAAGAAAGACTTTTTGAAGTGACCCCAAAAAGTTAGATTTTTTTGAGACGACTTAAGTCGTCTCTTTTGATTAATAAAACAAAATGTATGAATAACCCCTAGGGGTTCGCGCCAAAATTTTGGCGCTTTTTCTTGGATATATTACTATAACTTTCAAATAAATTTATTAGCTAAGCACTACAAGAAGAATTTGAATGACACATTCTATAGTTTACTGGACTTAGTCCATCTAGTTTAATTTTTTTATACGTTTATTGTTGTAATAATCAATATAATTGATAATAGCTTTCTCAATTCATCAAGAGACTTAAATTCCTTTTCAAATCCATAAAACATTTCTGATTTCAAAATACCAAAGAAAGATTCCATCATACCATTATCTGCACTGTTTCCTTTTACGTGACATAGACGGTAGTATACCTTTATTCTCAAAAAAATTGATGATAAGAATCATGCTGGTATTGCCACCCTTGGTCGCTATGGAGAATTGTGTTCTCGTACTTTTCATCTGTAAATGCCTCATTCAACATTGTCTTTACTTGTAGTAAGTTAGGTGAGCGTGAAAGATTATACGCACAATTTCACTGTTATATCCATCTAAAACTGGTGATAAATATAGTTTCTGTTCACTACTTGGAATGGCAAACTCTGTGATGTCTGTGTAGCATTTTTTTCCATTGGTTTAGTACCTTCAAAAATCACGTTGAATTAGATTATCTGATCTCTTTCCAACATCTCCTTTGTGTGAATAATACTTTACGTTTACGACGAATACGAGCCATTAAACCAAGAACTTTCATCAAGCGTTGCACCTTCTTATGATTCACTTTTAATCCCACGATTTCTTAGTTCTAAAATGAATTCGACGGTAGCCATAGTTTTCCTTATGTTCTGTAAAAAAATATCTTGTATTTCATCTTTAAGCTGTTGATCCTTATCCGGTTGGTTTATTTGTTTTTAAATGGTAATAGTACGTTGAACGAGCTAAATTAATTACTTTTAAGAAGAACAACCAATGGAAATTCTTTTGATTAATTCTTGAACAATTTCTGTCTTTTCTTCTTTTCGCTTTTTCCTCCTTTAATCGTTTTTTTCCCTCAACTTTTTTTAGAACTGCAATTTCCGCCTTTTAAGTATAAATTTTCTAATTCAAGTCGTTCTAAATCCGTCATTTCTTCTTGTTGTTTCTTTGGTTTACGTCCCATTATTCTTGGTCTCCCTTTGCTTTCTCAACAATAGTATACCCATTTTTTTCTTTGTATTCTGCTAGCCAATTTGGAAGTAGACTACGACTTTTTAAGTGCATAATCCATTGATACACTTAATTGTGAACGACCTTCTAGAAGAACCTTATCCATTATTTCTTCTTTAGTTCTGGAGAATAGTAGCGGTTTTCCCTTTTTTAACACTTTCTATTCCATATCGGTCAATAAATTGAACTAAGTAATCAAGATTACGAACAGTGACATTATAAATTTTTGAAAGATTCTTTAGCTGAAACCTTGTTTCTTTAGCTGATAGATTTGTATTTTGTCTTCATAAGTTAATTTATTAAAAACACCCCAAAAGTTAGATTTTTATGTCTAACTTTTTGGGGAGTAGTACACTTCGAGATTAACCTCGAAGTCTTTTTGGTAATTATTTAGTTGTTTGACGGTATTCAATTTTATAAGGCAAAAGTAATTTCAGTATCAACTACTTCTTCCTTATTCATAATTTTTGTTAAAAGTCGCATTGCAACAGCACCAATATCATATAATGGAGGCGCAATTGTTGTTAATGTTGGACGAGTCATTTTTGTTAATTTTGAATTATTACTTGAAATCACTTCAAAATCTTTCGGTACATTTACGCCGTGATCATACAATCCATTTAATAAACCTACTGCAGCTTCATCATCCGTTACAATTGCAGCTGTAATTCCCGCATTTAATAATTTTTCTGATAAAGTTTCTCCTGATTGATACGTCAATGGAATTTCAAAGACGAATTTTTCATTGTAATCAATTTTAGCTACAGAAAGAGCTTCTTTATATCCATCTAAACGCAAATCAGATGCAAAAAGTATTTTTTTAGCGAGGCTGTTACAGAAGGCAATTTTTTTATGCCCATTTTCAATTAATGTTTGTACAGCTTCTTGAGTGGCTACTTTATAATCGATATTAACGGAAGCCACTACATGATCAGAATCAATCGTTCCAGCTAAAACAATTGGAGTTTTAGAACGTACAATTTCTGCACGCAACTCTGGAGTTAAATTATTTCCATATATAAAAATACCATCTACTTGTTTAGATAATAATGTATTTAATACTTGGATTTCTTTTATGATTGTTTTGATCTGAATTTGCTAAAATAATATTATATTTGTACATTGTAGCAATATCATCAATCCCTCTTGCTAAAGCTTGCAAAATATAAATTTGTTACATCAGGAATAATTACTCCGACTGTTGTTGTTTTTTTACTTGCAAGTCCTCTAGCTACCGCATTTGGACGGTAATCTAATTCATCGATGACATCTAACACTTTTTTCTTGTTGCTGGTTTAACATTTGGGTTTCCATTTACTACTCTGGAAACAGTTGCCATTGAAAACATTTGCTTCACGGGCAACATCATATATTGTAATTGTTTGTTTTTCCATATATATTCTCCTCTAATTATTAAAAACTATGTATTTGCACATTAATCTAAGTAAAGGTTATCATTTTTTTACCGAAGTTTTGCAAGCGTTCTCATATAACTATTTTTCATATTTTTTTGAAACTCTTTACATTTTTCTAATTATTTGTGCTAAAATATGCTTACAAATTGAAAAAAATAGGGAGGACTCATTATGAGTAACAAACAAACTTATAAAACATTTTTACTAACGTTTTACAACAACTCAATTGCGATATTGCATTCATTCAAGATCCTACAACGATTAGCTTTACTAACTCACTATACAACAGATCCACATGAACGTGTTTTTAGCGATGGTTATATCTGCTAATCATTCTCCCTCTACTCTTTGTTCCAGCTCTTGAAAAATATGGCTCAAGCTGCTGAACCAACTTATACTGTTATCAGCTATCAAGACCATGAAAAATCCATGGGCGATCTTAACTTCTGCCATTCAAGAACATTTTTGAATTTCCAACTAAAATGGGCTGTAGAGAAGAACTTTATTACTTTACATACAGTTGAGAAACTTAAAAAAAGAAATTCCTACCATTCAATGGACTGATGACTTAACTCCAGTTATCAATGATTTACGATTAAGAAAAAGATGCTGATGCGATTCAAAAATTAAAAGATTCCGGAATCTATGCAGATAAAGCGGTTGAAATTGGGCTTCAAAGCTTAAGAGTAGGAATTAGCAGAATTAGAAGTTGTCGCTAAAAATAGAATATGAAATGAAAAAAATTAGGGCATCACTTCAATGAGTTTTCGATACGATGGTGTTATTTTGGAGACCACGCTGCTGATCCCTCATGGAGTTCCAGGAGATAGAAAAATTAGAAAAACGAATGGGTACTCTTTGATTTAGGAACCATGCACAATGGATATGCCAGTGATATGACTCGTACCATTTTCTTTTGGCGAAGAAAACTGCTAAAGAGGTTCGTCATCAAGAAAATCTTTACTATCGTAAAAACTGCTCATGATATAGCGATTCAAGCTGTCAAACCAGGAATGAAAGCTAGTGAAATTGATGCGATTGCTCAGAAATTATATTGCAGAAAAAGGATATGGAGAGTACTTCATTCATCGTTTAGGTCATGGAATTGGTCAAAGCTGCCATGAATTTCCATCCATTATGGAAGGGAATGATATGATTCTAGAAGAAGGCATGTGCTTTTCTAGTCGAGACCAGGTGTATATATCGCAAAATGACTATGGAGTTCGTGTAGAGGACTGTTTAGTTGTCACAAAAGATGGTTGTGAATTATTTACCCACTTCCCACAAGAAGTTACCAAAAATTAGGGCTATAGAGAAAAACCGAGGAAGCATAAGTTTCCTCGGTTTATTATTTATTGTCTTAGAAACCGTAGCTTAGCAATGAGACTCGCAAATGCGAGGCTGCTTGCGTCCTTAGCTACTTCAGGGAAGTCTAATTTACTATTTTTACATCTTCTTTTAAGTTCTGTAACAACTTCTTCTGCTTTTTTTCTTTCTTAGTCGCAAAAAGTATCTTGAACTTTACTTACAGTTTGAGAAACTTCTTCTTTCAAATTAATTGCAGATTTTGTAACAGTATCTTTTAATTGAGAAGCTGAATCTTTTAAATTCACACGAATATCTTCAGTAGCATTTAAAAGCTACCTCTGATAATTCAACTCCTTTTTCAATTGAAATATCTACATAATCAGATAATTGATCCTTCAATTCATCTGCTTTTACTGCTAAATCTTCACGTAATTCCTTACCTGATTTTTGGTGCAAATAATAATGCTGTTGCAGCTGCTGCCACACTACCAATAAATGCTCCTAAAAATAAATCCGCCAGTTTTTTACCCATTTTTTTCTTCACTCCGTTCATTATTTTTCTTGATAAAATCGCTTTTTCCAACAGATAAAATCCCTAAAGTTCGAGCCGGTTTGATGCTTGATACTCTAGTCGCAAGGGAACGAGTTGAATGATTTACATCAGAAACTGTTAATCCTAAATCTCCAATAGCTGTAAATAATGGATCCGTTCTTTTTACTTTTCCATTAATATCATCTACTAAAGCATTTGTTTTATTCAATAATCCCTCTACTTCAATAGATAAATTATCGACATCCCTTGTAATAATCTCAATAGAGTTGTTCACATGGTTTAATGTTTGATCAAATTTACTTAAAATTGGATTTAATCTTAACACTAAAAAAACCACTAACCCTAAAAATGAACAGGCTGCAATTAAAGCTGCAACTTCTATTCCAGACATTTTGAACATCCCTCCTCAATTTCCGATATTATTAATCATAATACCATTATCATACATAAAACGCTACTAAAAAGTGATATAATATTTACTAAATTATTTTTAATTATGATAAAACTATATCAAGTAGTATAAAAGGAGGTTGCATCATGAATATTAGTTCAACAATTCATAGCTTTTTGAACGATATTGGCTTTCCATTCCGTTGGAAATGATTTTATCTGAGATTTTATCAAAAATTAATTTCGTTAGCGATTCTAAGTATTTTATTTATTGTTGGAAAAAAAGTTTTTACATAAAAATTTTTTTCAAAAAACAGTACTTTCATCTATTAAATTATCCTCACAAAGTATTGCTAGAAAGCAAACTTTAATGAGATTATTGGAAAACTGTTTAGATTATTTACTATACTTCGTATTAATTTATTGGATTTTAGTTATTTTAGGAATTCCAATTACAAGTCTATTAGCAGGAGCTGGGATTGCTGGTGTTGCCATTGGTTTAGGGGCACAAGGATTTTTAAGTGATGTCGTAAATGGTTTCTTTATTTTACTAGAACGCCAATATGATGTTGGAGATACAGTTATTATTGGAACAGTCACAGGAACAGTCGCAAGTGTTGGCGTAAGAACCACTCAAGTACGTGGATTTGATGGCACTCTTCATTTCATTCCAAAACCGTAGTATTTCTGTTGTTAGTAATCAATCTAGAGGAGATATGAGAGCTTTAATTGAAATACCTCTGTATAATGATGTAGATTTAACGATTGTTTATGATACAGTCGATCAAGTCAACACGAAAAATGCTGGACAATATCCAGAAATTGTAAAAAGGCCCCACTATTATTGGTCCTCAAACTCTTCCAAATGGGCAATTTGTTTTCAAAATTAGTATTTTTACGAAAAATGGAAAACAACATATGATTTATAATCAATTCTTAAAAATTGTATCAAGAAGCTTTTAATTGAAGCAGGAATTTCACTTCCAACAAGTAATACCGCACTAAATATTACTAGTAATAAAAATGTTACTCCCTGCAAAAAGGAGTAACATTTTTATTATTTTTCCACTAATTTATATTTTTTTATTCAATTCATGAACCATATAATTCACTCGTTTTAATACTTCTTTTTCTTGTCACAATTCCTACAAATTCTTTTTGTCATTCGTGATACATAAGAAATTACGATCCACTAATTCATTCAACACATCTTCAATTTCTGTATCAAATGTAATAGTTGGAAAATCCGTTTCCATCGCTTCTTTCACTTGGAAATCATGTAATTGACTTAAATCAATCTCTTCTAATGTTGCCACTTGATTTAAAAATCATCGCTAAGGAAATTAATCCTGTTAATTTATTTTTGACGGTTGACAACTGGAATAAGGGAGTAACGTACATGCGTTAAGACTAACATCGCATGATCTAATGTATGCTCTTCTTCCAAAAATCGCTACTTTATCTGCTGCAATAAATAATTTATCCTTTTTCTTCTAGTAATAAATCTTGTACTACTCGATTAATCATGAATAAATCCTCTTTCTGCATCTAAATGATACTGATAATGAAGTCCTCTAATGGGTTGATGTTTCATATCAAAATATTGTAATTCAATTTCTGATTCTGAATGAATCGTCAATACAGCATAAGTCGGAGTCATGGCAAAATGTCCTCTTGGATAAGAAACACTTCCTGAATTAATACATAATACTCCTTCATAAGTTTCCTCATACAGTTTATGCGTATGACCGTAAAAAGCTACTTTGAGCTCCTTGTTCTTTAGCATATTTGGCTAATCGATACACTCCACTATTCACTGCTTGAATATGACCATGCGTTACTAAAAAAATCGAATTCCTTTTTGCTTCTAATACGGCTACTTCAGGATAATTTGTATCGTAATCACAATTTCCCGTTACTCGAAGACATTCCTGAAAAACTTCATCTTCATACGAAAACTCTGAATCTCCACAATGAATAAATTGGACTTCAGGCTCTGATTGATAATGTTCAAATACTTTTTTTGTAGTGCCATTTTTGTCCATGATTATCGCTCATAATAATAATTTTCATACGCTCACCTCTTACTAATGATTCACTGATTTTAGCCATTCTTCCCATTGTTCTATTAATAAGTTCACAGCTTTTTGCACGGTGACTAATTTTATTTTTTTCTTCACGAGATAATTGTCCCAAATGTTTTTTTGAATTTCTGGGACGAAAAATAATGGATCATATCCAAATCCACCGTCTCCTGAAGGGAATTTTTGCACTTTCTCCATCACAAATGCCTTCAACGACTAATGAATCATGATTTGGAGCAGCCATTACTAAACAACAATGGAAATGTGCACTTCTTTATCAGAAGGTAATTCCCTAATTCAGCTAATAATTTTTGCATTATTGGCAGCATCACTTTTTGATTCCCTGCAAATCGTGCAGAATAAACTCCAGGTTGTCCCTCTAATGCATCCACACATAATCCTGAATCATCTGCTAATACAATTTTTGAAGTCTTTTCTGCAATTGTTTCTGCTTTTTAAACGGGCATTTTCTTCAAAAGTATGACCTGTTTCTGCAATATCTTCTAATTTCTGGAAAAATCTAATAACGTTTTTGACACTATATCCTTTTTGGTTCAAAAATACTTGCAAACTCCTTTGCTTTTACCCAGCATTTTTTTGTAGCAATGACTAATTCTTTTTTTGAGACATATTTTCCTCCATATAAGGTTCTAAACGAACTTTCTCAACGGTCAATGGACTTCTATTTAACCAATTTTTCTGCAATTTCTTTAAATAAAAATAGGGCGAACCAGTTGTATAGATTTCTAATGTTGGAGAAGGATTCGTTTCATAATTTTCTGCTAAATGATTAAAAATCTAATAACGCACTAACCGTTGATACAGTTTCTGCACCTGAATCAATTAATGTCACTTGAGGGTCCAACAACTGCTTGGATTCTTTGTTTTAACAAATGGATAATGAGTACACCCTAATATTAAAGTGTCAAATTGTTTTTCCCATTAAAGGTTGTAATGTTTGAGCGACAACTTTTTTTGCGATCGATGAATCCGTTTGATTACTTTCCACTAAAGGAACAAATTTTTGGACATTCAAGGCTTGTGACCATTAATTGATGGTTTTTTTCTTTTGTAATGTTTTACGATAAACATCACTTTGAATCGTTGCATGAGTCCCTAATACTGCAATTTTCTGTGTTTTTGTTTGTTTAATCGCTGCTAAACTTCCTGGCTGAATCACGCCTACTACTGGAATGTCTAATGTTTCTTGTAATTCTTCTAAGACTACTGCTGTTGCTGTATTACAAGCAATCACAATCATCTTTTACATCTTTTTAGGAGAAATTGAACCATTTCTTTTGGTAAATTTTTCTGATTTCTTCAACTGTTCGATTTCCATACGGGCATCTTGCAGAATCTCCTAAAAATCATTGACTCATGAGGCAATTGCTTTAAAGCTTCTTTTAAAGACAGTCAGTCCTCCCACACCCAGAATCAATGAATCCTATTGCTTTTCGACATGCTGTTCACTCTTTCTTCTTTTCTCTTGATTTATTATACCATGGATTATGCAATTTTCTAGGAAAACCCTATTTTTCTTAAATTTCTTTATATTAAATAAAAACATGTTAGCAAAATACTACTAACATGTTTTTATCGTTAAATATCTGAGACTGTACTCTTACTTTCATGTTTATAAATTGCAAGTAGGAATAAAATTGTCATTACTCCACAAAGAATGACATTTCCAATCAATAGATTTTGAATATAGAAATTGTAACTCGCTATTAAGAAGCTTAATAAATTCGGAATCGATGTCACAATCATGACAAGAACTCCAACGATTGGATACATTAAAAATATCAAAAACACAAACTGCTTTTTTTCGATGTAAATTTATTCATCACAAATGAAGAAAGTTGTCACACCCATAAAAGTTGCAAATAAGCTTAGGAAAATGGCTAGTATTCCTGTCATAGAATTTAAAACCGAAACTGTAGCATTTCTACACTAAAAATAAATATGAACCGATCCAATTGTCCAATCTATGTTTAAAACTGAAGCCATCAAAAAGATGATTACAGCTACTAGTACATTGATACTATTCAATAACAATTCATTCATAATAATTTTTTGTTCGAGTTAATCCTGCCATTGTACTCAATTGAAATTGAGGGATACATTTTAAAAATATACTGAAGATCATCGCAAAACGTCAACAATGTACTTACCCTCAAACTCAAACTCAAACACAAAAGTTTCCATACGAGGAATCAATGAAAAATAACAACTATTGCGCTAAAGAATAAAAAATGAAAATCCCATCACTTTTAAACGTTCCATATAAAAATAACTTTAAAAGACTTTTTTTTGTAAATTTGACATGACACTCACCTCTACATTCCTACGCTGACTTCTTTACTTTCATGATGACGAGTCACTACAGTATAATAATAAAAGCAAAAACACCAATCATCAGATAACTAATTGGAAGATTATATTGAATCATTCTATCTAGAGTTATTTCACTCACTGCTGTACGAGCAAAGTATCACCAAAGCATAGCCATTGTTCCCCCTAAACTTGCTCCAGTTACTACCAGCACAATTTTTGATTGATAAACTTTATTTAAAAATAAACCCCTATCATTGAGGTGAATAAAAACATCACTAGTAACCATCCCCATAAAGAAAGAGTTCCTAAAAACAAAGTCATTTTCTAAATCAGTCCATTGAATTAAATTTGAATTCCCACTGAAGCTGCTTTATCGGCTAATACATAAAAAGAAAAATATTTTTAAGCGTTAATAACGTTGTCATAATAGCTCCCATATAAATTGAAAATTTATATTGCTCACTTCTTGTAAAAACTCAATTGATTCATCACTCTAAAATTAGCAACTGAAAAAGCTATTCCTAATAAAGTAATCGCTAAAAACTTATGGCTGGTAAATTAATTGTAAATGAAAAATCCATCTGATCTATCTATAAAAATTTAAAAGATTAATCACACCCAAATAGGAACCCTAAACCAATTAATAAAAATACGTAAATAATCTAAAACTTTGAATTTTTTTAATAATTGATAAAAATCTAGACATCTCATTCACCTTCCTTACGAGTTAGTTGAATAAAGTACTCTTGTAATGTTAAGCGACGTACGGAATAATCGGCTGTTTCTTGAGGGACTTGTGGTGAAATAATCACTGCTTGCAATTGATTACCAACTTCCTCTTGATGAATAATCGTTTGATTTGTAATAAATTTCACTCACAACTGCTTTTGATCCTGTTACTAAATAAGCATGTTGTAAAAATTTCTTCAACACTTGATTGTTGGAAAGTAACTCCGTCACGAATCACAATGACTTCTTCTAACAAGTAAGAGATTTCTTCAATTAAATGCGTTGCAATCACAAAAGTTCTCGGTCTACGAGCATACGCTTCTAATAATTTTTTTATTAAATAATTGACGGTGATTTGCATCTAATCCTAAAACTGGTTCATCTAAAAATACATAGGATACAGGTACACTTAATGCCAATGTTAACTTTACAATACTCTTATATCCTGTAGATAATTCAACTAATTTCTTTTTTTCTCATCCACTCCGAATACTTTCATACATTCTTCAGCAAATTCAGTATCAAATTCTGGATAAATTTGTTGGAAAAACTTTTAACAATTTTTCACTTTTCCAATCAATTGGGAACCAATTTTCAGGACTTGATAAGTAAATATCACTCATTGCTTCTGTCGTTGTCCATAAAGGCTGATTATCTAATAAGATTTCTCCTGAATTTTTTTCAATTCGATGAGCAATCATATTTTAAAAACTGTACTTTTTCCAGCACCATTTCTTCCTAGTAAACCATAGATACTTTCTGGTTGTAATGTAAAAGCTTACATCTTTTAACTGCAAGATTTTTTTATATGATAAATTTCTAACTTCTAATGTCATTTCTTTTCACTTCCTTATCGAGTCATTTCTTTTTCTATCATGAATAACAGTTCCTGACTGCTAATGCCTAATGTTTGTGCTTCTTGAACGATGGTTGGAATGGTCGATTCCAAAAATTCTTTTTGTCGTTTTGTTTGGATAATATGCATTGCGCCTACGCTAACATAAGTTCCTAATCCTCTACGTTTTTTTCTAAAATATCTTGTGCAACCAATAAATTCATCCCCTTTAGTACTGTTGCTGGATTAATTTGATAACTCGTGGATATCTCCGTTGTTGAAGGAACTTGATCGCCTTCTTGGTAAGTTCCTCTAAAAATTTCTAATTCTAATTGGTAAGCCACTTGTTGAAATAATGGCAAGTCACTTTGAAAAATCAAATTTCATTCCTCTCTTCCTTTCTATAAAATCAAACACTTTACCGGTTAACTACTTGTGTAACTAACTATAATCCTTTTTCTCTTTTTGTCAACAGGTTAGAAAATATTTTTTTATCATTTTTATAAAATTTAAGAAGAAAAAAATTTCCTTTGTTTGCAAGGTCGCTAGCAGGCTCGCAAAAGCGAGTCTCATGGCTAAAATTCGAGCCTAGATCTCGATTTCCCTGTAAAAATCCATAAAGAACTGGATTTTTACTCATGCTACAAAGAAAATTTTTCTTCTTAAATTTTTAATACGCAAATGATACTATTAAATGAGATTCATGGCTATTATGGAATTTTTAACGTTGAAAAAAATACAACAAACTCAAAAATAATTGTATATTGCACAATTTGTGTTATACTGAAGATACAAAAAGAGCCGAGCTCCAACTCGACTCTATTGTAGACCGTTAAAAAGACGGTGGCTTATTAGTGACTTAAATAACATCACTCAAACTGGTCAAAGTTGTGAGCGGTGTTATTTTTGTCATTATTTCTATGATTTTGACAATGAATGACAACAATGCCAATAGTACCATGGCAAAGGTTCCTATCAATGTCATTACTTCATAGCTTGACAAATCGCAACCTCCTTCCTAGTAGATTTAATTCAATGCTCATAAGCATCACCTACCTTATTAAGAGATTGCCACCGCTTTCAAACTTTCTACGCATATACTGTACCATAAACATTTCTAAAAATAGAATAGTTCTATTTTTATTTTATTCAATTAATAATTTAGTTTACGAACAGAATCATATACTTTTTACGTCCAAATATTAAAAACTATTTGTGAAATTATGCTCATATGTATAGAAATTCAAAAAGAAAAATTTCTTTGCTGCATTAATAAAAATCCATGTTTTATTGATTTTTATAGGGAAAAATTCGAGACCGTGGCTCGAATTTTAGCTATGAGACTCTGCTTTGCGAGGCTGCTAGGACCTTGCAGACAAAGGGATTTTTCTTTTGAATTTTAGAGACGAAAAATCCTGCCAAATGATTTCTCACCGACAGGATTTTTTTAGAAAAGCCATTTTCTTATAAATATTGTTCTAACAATTCTTCTAATTGTTCTTTAGAATGGTAGCCGATTACTTTATTTACGACTTCTCCATCTTTCTTAACAAGTAAAGTTGGAATACTCATTACTCCAAATTGACGAGCAGTATTAGGATTTTTCATCAACATCTACTTTTGCAAAAAGTCACTTTATCTCCCAATTCTTCGTCTAATGCATCAATAACTGGAGCTTGCATACGACATGGTCCACACCAAGGTGCCCAAAAGTCAACTAACACAACTCCTTCATTTGTTTTTCTACAAAATTGCTATCATTTAATGATTGTACCATTAAAATCACCCTTTTCTTCTCACTTGTAAACATAGTATATCAAGCCTTATGCTATTTACAAAAATATTCTGCTCACGAAAAATTCCACTAAATAGCAAAAGCAACAATCCTCGCATTTTTGATGAGGCTGCTGCAGTCCTTTGCTACATCAGAAAAGTCACTTTCTAATTATTTAAATAATACATAGTAGCCCCTGTTTCCTCCTATATTCATTGGAGCAAATTCATAAGAAGCCACACTACGATGTTTCTTCAGAGTCTTATGAACCCCTTTGTTGAATTGCACCCAGTACCACGACCATGAATAATCGTCACACGAGGATATCCCGCTAATAAAGCAGCATCTAAGAACAATTCTAAATCCTTAATCGCTTCCTCATAACGTTTCCCACGTAGATCCAATTCCGTTGAAACATGACTCGAACGATGACTCTTCACAATCACTTGAGTTGGTTTACTTGGTTCTTCATCAATACTAATCAAATCTTCAACCGGCATTTTCATCTTAATAATGCCCATTTGAACAACCCATTCTTGATCGGAAATTTTTCAACTAATGTTCCTCTTTGTCCAAAAACTTGTGACTTCTACACTTTGTCCTGGACGCAATGATTTCTTCGCTTTTTCACGTTTTCAGTACTTTATTTTTCTTCAACGCTTGCTCATGTTTTAAATCCGTTAAAGCTGTTTTCTTCTCAATTAATTCATGTTCTTTTGACAACTGTTTCCTTACTCTTCAATTGCATTGCACGAATATCTCGATAAGATTTTTTTCTGCATCTTCTTGACTTTGAGATACTAATTCATTGGCTTTTTCTTTTGCTTGTTCAATGAGTCGAGCTTTATTTTCTTTGAAGTTTTCTGTTTCAAGTTTCAATGCTTCTAGTAATTGAGAACTTTCTTTTAATTGTTGTTGAATCACTGATTTTTTTCTTGGTCTACAATGCGACGTTTTTCTTTCTAAATCAGAAATCATTTCATTCAATTCTTGGCTTTCAACAGAAATAAATTGTCGTGCTTGTTCAATGACAACTTTTGGAAGTCCTAGTCTTGCTGAAATATCAAATGCATTACTTCGTCCCTGAACTCCTAATAAGAAACGATACGTAGGTTGAAGGGTATCACTATCAAACTCCATACTGGCATTAATTGTTCCTACACGATTATATCCATAGACTTTCAACTCTGGATAGTGAGTCGTTGCAATTACATAACTTTGTTTTGTCCCAATATAATCTAAAAATCGCAATGGCTAATGAAGCTCCTTCTTGAGGGTCAGTTCCTGAACCAATTTCGTCCACTAACACTAAACTTTTTCATCAATTTTATGTAAAAATCGAAACGATATTTGACATATGAGATGAGAATGTACTCAAGTTTTGTTCAATTGATTGTTCATCTCCGATATCTGCAAAAATTTGCGTAAAGATGCCTACACGACTATCCGGTAGTGCTGGAATATATAATCCCATTTGTGCCATTAATTGAATAATCCCAATCGTTTTTAAAAAGAATGGTTTTACCACCCGTATTCGGCCCAGTAATGACAATGGACTGATATTCTTGCCCTAAAAATAATATCATTAGCAACTACTGATTTTTTTATGAAATAAGTGGATGTCTAGCTTGCCAAATCGCAACATGGTTTTCTTCATCAATAATCGGCTCATTTGCTTTTTATTTGTTTTGGCATAGAGTGCTTTTTGCATTTGCAATATCTAAACGAGATAATACATAATGATTTTGTGTTAAAGAAGATGTATGAGGGCATCAATTTTTCAGATAATTCCAATAAAATGCGCTCTGACTTCTTTCTTCTCTTGTAATTGATAATCTCGTAATTTATTATTCAAGTTTACAATCGCTTGTGGTTCCATAAATAATGTTTGCCCTGTTGCACTTTTGGTCATGTACAATTCCACCAAAGGTTGATTTATATTCTGCTTTAACAGGAACAACTATAACGATCATTATGAATTGTAATTAGAGAGTCCGTTAAATATTTTGCATATTTTCCAGTGACATATGTATCCAATTGCCCTTTAATTTCTTGTTCGGTTCTGGAAATCCCTTGACGAATTTCCTTTTTAATGCGATGGACGCATCATCTAATACATACCCATCTTCACGGATAGATAATTGTAATTGCTTTGGAAATTTCTGGTAAATATTCTAATTTTTTTCTACTAATTGTGGCAATCGATCTAATGTAATCTCTTCTTCTTTCACTTTTTTTCAAAGAATGTAGCCACTTGATTTGTTGTTTGTAATACTTTTAAAATTTCGCTTAATTCTCTTCCATTTAATCCTGCTTCTACTTCTAATCGTTTAATGGATACACTAATATCAGCTAATTTAGGAATGGGAATTCCTTGTTTTAATCGTAAAAAGCGTTACTGCATCTCTTGTTTCTTCAATTTTATTTCGAATTTTTTTGAGCATTCGTTTCAATTGGTAATTGAAGAATCATTGTTTTTGCTTTTGAGTATTCGCAAATTCTCTTACAGCATGTCGTATTTTATGAAATTCTAAAAATATCTTCAATTTTTTTGATTCATGCTTTCTCCTCCTTTTAGACAGAAAAAAGTGAAAAATAAAAATATTTTTCCACTCTTATAGATTCTACTATTTTTCATTGAATGGATTTCTAATCATAGATTATGAAAACAACCACATTTTAACAATTCCTGAGAATAATGGAGTATGTGTCACAATCCAATTCGCTAGAGTATTTCCTTCAAATATCTTTTTGTACTGAATCTGTAGGAATCATCGCTACTAAATATAATACAAAGAAAATTGCTACATAGTGGAAAACAAATCCTAAAAATCGCTCCTCCTGATGTATTAAATTGCTTAATTATCGGTAATTTTGTCATTTCTTTAATCACAGTTGTAATTAAACGAACGATTGCCCAGTTCACAACCATAATAACAATAAATGAGAATAAGTAATAAAACGATTGATCCATTCCTAATGCTTGTCCATCCGAAAAAAATCGCTAAATGTGTTCCAGGAATATATGATGGAAAAAGGGACATACATTTCAATCATTTTAGAAAAATGCTCGATAACCAAATATAGCAATAAAAAGTAGAAATGATATAGCCAACAAAAATGAAGGAGTTGTAAAGCTAATCCTCTTCTAGCACCTGTATAAATTCCTAATAATAAAAAAATAATAAAATGCCAATTGTTACCATCGAGCACCTACTTTCTCCATAAATCTTCTTGTTCTGCAAATTGTTTTTTTCAAATTCTTCCTTACGTTCTAGAGCAATACTTTTGACGTTTACTTCCTCTATGATGTGAGCATATTTTTCTTTTAATTGTTGATTTTCTTCTTCTAACATCATTAATTGTTCTTGTTTTTTTCTAATTGTACACTCACTGCATTAATAGCTAGTAAAATGGCTTTTTCTTCATTGGAACATTCTTTAGCAACTTCACCAAGTTCATTCCACTGTTCATTTAATAATTTAATGACGCTATGCATGTGCTGATGAGATTTTAGTACCTAAAATGGTATAAGTCTTTCCAGCAATATTTGCACGATAACGCTGTTTCTTTTTGAGACACAACTTTCATCCTTTCATTCGTTACCATATTATGTTAAGTGTACCATTTTTGCCAAAAACACGTAAAATGGGATTTTAAAAACAAAAAGAAGCCTTACGGCTTCTTTTTTTAACGTTAGAAGAATAAACTGTTATTTTTCTGATTCGTAGTTAGCACGTACACGTTGTGCAGAACCAGGATCCACTTGGTTCAATGCTTTTTTTCAATAATCGCTAATGATTCTCCATAACGATAAAAAATGATTAAATTGTTCTAAAGCTTGTTGAATAGCTGTATCAATTTCAGGATGTTCTAAACGATAACGATTCGCTTGTTGAATCATATATTCTGTTAATTGAGCATTATCCACTATTTCTTCAGTCATAATATCTAATTTTTTTCAACATCATCTTCAATCGTTTGATTTAATCCTGTAATTTCAGTCATATCTAATTTTACACGATTCATTAATTGAGATAATTGTTCGATACGAGAACTTGTAGCGAAAAATAATTCTAAATATTCTTTTGGTAATCCTGGTAAATGATATTTTTTTCAATTGTACGTTTCATATTACGTAAATCTAATTCAAACACATCTAAACCATCACGAATACTTTTCTCTTGTTGACTTAAACCTGTCAATGTATTCACTAATGCTAATTGATTTTTCATCAATTTCTTTTTAAAGGTATTTAATACAATTTCATAATGTTCTTTTCACAATTGAATAAGGAACTTGTTGATTTTGTAATGCTTTACTGTAGTAAGCAACAGCCTCTTGTTCTTTTTCTAATTGTTTTGCAAAAATCTTGCACACGATTAAATTCATTATTCGCCAATACAAAGTTTTGAGATACACGATCCACTTCAACATTTACATAACGGTTACTTTGTAATACTTGATTTAATTTTCTTTCAACTTGAGCACGATTTCTCTTTCACGAATGCTTTTTGCTTCATATTCAGTTTCCATTACTAAATATAATTGATCAATCTCACGTGCTACTTTATCTAATTGTTGACGGGCTTCTTCTAATTCAGTTGCTTTTAATATGTTCTCTTGCAACAGCAATAATTTCTTCAATTTTTGAATTTCAGTTGGAATAGAAATTTTAGGGAATTGATAGTGTTCTTCCACCATTTTTTTGATAGCCTTCTTTTAAGTCAGCTACTTGGTCTTCATATTCTTCTTCGATTTCTTTTTAAGTATTTAGGAACTTCTTCAACAATTTGTTCGAAAATCTTGCATTTTCAGTTTCGATTCGACCTAATACTTCTTTAGCTTCTAAGTGGTCGCCTTCATTTGTTAAAGTATTGAATTTTGTAAAATCTAATTCTAAATAAGATAAACGTTTTTTTCTAATGACTCTAACGCTTCACCAAATGAAAAACTATGAGCTAATAAATCTTTGCGCATACTTGCATAACGTTCTTGTAACACTTCTAATTCTTCACGGTTTTTCTTTTCACTATCTAATAATTTTTGTAATGCTGTGTAAATTTTATCGACTTCTGCTTTTGTTTCCTCAATTAATTGACTAGCTTGATTTGAAATTTGAGAACCTTTAACAAAATTCAAAACGTTGTGTATATTGTTCTGCACTTACTAATGATGCTTCAATTTCTGGGAAACGGAAACGAGTGATGGTTTGCCAAGTTGCTTGCCAAGTTTCATACGTACGTTTTGTTTGACCTGTTAAATTCAGATTTTTAACGTAAATAAAATATCTGCAATTGGAAACGGTCATTAATTTTTTTGTTTTTAACTCCCTAATTCTTCGATAACTTTACTTTTGTTTTTTTGACTTAAGTAATGTGCTACTCCATAACCAATGGCTCCTAACACCACGATTATAAGTAAGAAATATAAAAATCCCATATCTCTTCCTCCATATTTATTTATCTACATATTAATTTACATACAGGATTAGTATATCACGTTTGTATACTCTATAGCAAAAATTTTTTCGAAAAAGGACCAAAAATCCGCAATTTATAGCGAATAATTAGTCCTTTAGAAAGTTTATTTGATTTCTTATTTGATTAATTCGTAAATTGCTTCTGCATAAATCGCTGTTGAACGGAATAAATCATCTAATGCAAAGAATTCATTTGCTTTGGTGCATTGTATCAATTGAATCTGGGAATAAAAGCTCCATACGCTACTCCACGTTCAAAAAAATACGACCATAAGTTCCTCCACCGATGGATTGTTCATGAGCTGGAAGTCCTGTTTGTTTTGCATATACCTCTAATAATGTTGCTACCAATGGATCTTCTGGTGAAACATAGTGAGGCACTTGAGATTTACCTGCAGAAACAGTCAATCCATATTTAGATGACACAGCATTTGCTTTTGTTTCTAATGTTTTAGCATCAATTCCACGTGGGTAACGGAAGTTAACCACTAATTTCCTCCAACTTCAGGAGCAAATGTTAAAATACCTGCATTTGCAGTTAATGGTCCCATTACTGAATCTTCAAATGCAACATTTAATTTTGCACCATCTGTATCTAAGTGAAGAACATCTGCTGCAAATGATAAGAAGTTTTTTTCGCTTGTCCTGCAAAACTCATATTGATTTAAGAATGTTGCTAAATAAGTAGCTGCATTAATTCCTGCATGAGGTGTTGAACCATGAGCTGATTTTACCAACTACATCTAATACAACTACACCTTCATTAACTGAAGCTGTCCCTTCTACTGGATTTTCAGCAATATAAGCTTCAATGCTGCTACAAATTCTGAAGAATTTGGAACGACTACTTCTGCATGAGCATCTTGAGGTACCATATTTTCTTAATCCAGCATTGAAGTTTTTCAATTGGAATTCTCCAGTGCTTTCTCCAGCAGCTAACTCAAAATGTAGAGATAAAAATTCCTTTTTCTCCGTTAATAATTGGGAATTCAGCATCTGGTGAGAATCCAAAATCAGGCATTTCTTCTGTTTGGAAGTAACGATCCATACATTTCCAACCAGATTCTTCATCTGTACCAATAATGAAACGAACACGTTTTGAGACTGGTAATCCTAATTCTTTAATCATTTTTAGCGCATAATAAGCTGCCATACTTGGACCTTTTATCATCACTTGAACCACGTGCATAAATACGCTCATTAATAATTTGTGGTTCAAAAAGGATCTGTTTCCCAACCTGTTCCAACAGGAACAACGTCCACATGTCCTAATACTCCTAATGTTTCTTTTATAGTCAGGATTTGGAGCAAATTCAATATGACCTGCTAAATTTCCAACCATTTTTGTTGTAAATCCATCACGTTCTCCAATAGCTAAAAAAAGGCTTCTAAAGCTTTTTAGGACCAGGGCCTACTGGTGCATCCTCACTTGCTTTTTGAATCATCACGAACACTATCAATACGTAATAAATCAAATAAATCTTTTAATAAGTCTTCTTTACGACTTTCAACTTCTTTTTCCAATCAATTGTCATATTATCGCTCCTTTTACGAAATTCATTAGGTTTATCTTATCATTTTTTTCCATATATTTTTGCTAGAAGAGAACACTAAAAAAGGAATAAGAAACATTCATTTCTTTACTCTCTTCTTCATTATAATTCTACATTAAAAATTTTTAAGGCTTCTAACTCGGAATCCTTTAAACTACGAAACTCTCCAAGTTTTAAGGATTCATCTAAGTGTAATGGTCCCATACTGATTCGTTGTAGATCTACGACCGTTTTTTTCCGCAAGCTTTTCACCATACGTTTTCACTTGATGAAATTTACCTTCTTTTATCTTAATTTGAACGACTGAAGTTTGATGACTCTCATCAATAGAAAGAATCTCTAAAAAGAGCCGGCATACATTCATAACCATCATCCAATGTAATTCCCTTTTTCAAAAAGAAACTTGATCCTCATCTGTCATGATTCCATCAATTTTAGCAACATAGGTTTTTCAACATGTTTTTTTAGGGAGATAACATTGCATGACTCAAAGCTCCATTATTCGTTAATAATAGAAATCCATGCGTATCAATATCGAGTCGTCCTACTGGAAAAACTCCACGTTTCTGTGCTAATTCACCAATTAAGTCCAATACAGTTGCGTGCTTTCGTATCCTCTGTTGCTGATATAACCCCTTTTCGGCTTATTCATCACATAGTACAAATATTTCTCATAATACACTCGTTCATCATCTAAATAGATTTCATCTAGTTTCTCATCGATTTGTACCTTACCATTGGTAACAATTTCTTGATTTTTTTCGAACACGCTTTTTGTTTTAAAAATTATTTTTTTACTTTGGGAACGTGTTGCTATTCCAGAATCAGCTAAAAATTTATCTAGTCTCACTAAACCTACTCCTTCATTTTTAGTTTTCTACGAATTGCAACTATTCTTTTGTCCCTAATAATTCATCTGCTAATCTTGTGTACAAGCTCATCAATCCATAAACAATTGCTCCAACAAAACCAACAATCGCAACAGCAATCATCGCCATTAATTTTCCATCAATGTTAATGATTTGTTTTAATCCTACTAATGCTAAGGAACTGACAATCATCATAATAAATGAAATTCCTATTACTTTGGTTAATTGAATAGCGACTTTTTTTAAGATTAAATAAGGTTTGAACATATAAATGATACCCCATATAAATGGTTGCTAAAAATAAATCCAAGACTTGTCGCCCATAATGGACCTGCACCTTCGAAGAAATAAATCATCATCGGTTGCCATAACATTTTCACCACTAAAGCAATTACTAAAGCTTTAATGGCAATCAAATGTTGCTGCATGGATTGTTGAATCGAAGTAAAGACTGTAAAAGCTCCCATAAAAAAATACATAATATACAGGAAATCATTAATAAATACGTTCCATCTTTACTTGGAGAATAAAACACATTATAAATTGGTTCTGCTACAACTGCCATCCCAACAGAAGCTGGAATCATAATAAAGGAATATAACCCAATATTTTCCTCAATCACATTTTTTTCACTTCTACATGATTTTTTTCACCGAATAATGAGAAGCTAATAATGGTAATGCTGCTGTTGAAATACTAATGGCAAGAGACAAAATAATCATAATAATTTTATTGGCATTAAATCCAAAAATTGTTAATAGTTCTTTACTTTGTTCAAAAATTCAAATGAGTAAATGTCATCGCTAGTGGTTGGAAAGTTTCTTGATCCAAAAATACTAATTAACTGAATACTTGAAGTCACAATTACAAATGGTAGAGCTTCACGAATCACTTCAAACACAATACGACCAAAACTCATATTACGAGCAGGACGCCCTTCACTCATTAATTGCTTCATTCCAGGCATATCTTTCCACATTTTATAGCCTAAATAGACAAATGCAACGACTGCACCAACAAATGCAGCAAAAGTGGAATGAGCAACTGCTACTGCATAACTGCCACTGAATAATTTCATAACGATGAACGTTAAAAGTAACATATAAATAATACGCACAATTTGTCTCCCATAATTGAGATTTAGCAGAAGGTGCCATATCACTATACCCTTGATAATATCCTCTTAATAAACTTAATGGTGGAATAATCACTACCGCTGGAACAAGTGATCGAATAACCAAAATACTATCTTGAATTTCTTGAGCAGAACCCCCTTTTAGCAAAAATAAGGAGCTGTTACAAACATGACAATCGCACTAACAATTCCTGTTGCGGTCATAAATAACATTCCGCCTTTAAAAAATATTCCAACTTGTTTCGTAATCTTTTCGTGATTGATTATCCGCCACAATTTTTGAAATGGCTACTGGAATTCCAGCCGTTGAAATTTGTAATACTAATGCATAAATATTGTATGCAATGAAATATAAGAAGTTTGCATCATCCCTTTGAGTCGCAAACATTGCTCCCCATGGAATGATATATAAAGCTCCTAGTAATCTGGAAACCATACTACCAATCGTTAACCAAGACGAACCTTCTAATAATATTTCTTTTGAATCTCTTTGCATACGGATTTTATCGCTTAATCCCATTGATTTTTTTACTATTCCGTATCATAATATCCTACTTTCATGAAAAAGTTTTTTTCTAATCCTAAGCGTACAATATTTTTTTCAAGTATTGTAAAATAAAATAAAATGACTGTTTTAGCATTTTATTGCTAAAACAGTCACTCATTCTATTTGTCGTTCTCTAATATATACATGGAAACTCAAAGACTTTTCATAGTAGTATAGGCATGAGACTTGCAAAGCAAGGCTGCTACCGTCCATTACTACTATTTCGAAAAAGTCATTTAAATTTTTAAGGCTGGACCAAATGATGCTTAAACGCATAAATCGTCGCTTGTGTACGGTCTTCTACTTGCAACTTGGATAAAATATTCGAAACATGCGTCTTCACCGTTTTTAACGTAATAAAACACTCGTCTGCAATTTCTTGGTTCGATTTCCTTGCGCAATCAATAAAAAGCACTTCTTTTTCACGACTCGTTAATTCTTCATACAAACGAAACTCTTCTTCCACTTCATGACGATGTTCTAACTTCTCACTCACTTCTTTTTCGAATACCCTTCTCCACGATAAGTATCACGAATGGCTTGCGCAATTTCAGAAGCAGATGAAGTTTTTTTAGCAAATAACTTTTCGCCCCAGCACTAATAGCTGGATAAACCTTTTCATCATCAATAAAACTTGTCACAATAATAATTTTAGCTTCTTTTCCATTTAGATAGAATTTCTTTTGTCGCTTCAATCCCATCCATTTCAGGCATTACTAAATCCATTAAAATAATATCTGGTTTTAATTCTAATGCTTTTTCAACACCGATTTTTTTCCATTTTCTGCTTGAGCGATTACCTCAATATCCTCTTGAACAGATAAATAGGCTGATACCCCTAATCGAACCATTTCATGGTCATCTACTAATAGAACTTTAATCATTCAACTACTCCTTCTCCTGCTTTTTGAGGGATTTTTATTTCAATAATGGTTCCTTGATTGGCAATACTAATAATTTTGCATTGTCCTCCCATTCCTGCAACACGTTCTTCAATATTTTTCAAACCATAACTTCCTGCTTTTTGAAACACTTGTATCAAATCCAATTCCATCATCGACTAGTTTCAAAAATAATATAATCATCCTTTTGTTTTAAAAAGACTTCTAATTGTTTAGCTTTTTGCATGTCGTAATGTATTTGAGACCAATTCTTGTACAATTCTAAACAGATGATCTTCAAAAGTACTAGGTAGTGTTACTTCATCTAGTTCCCAATGAAGCGATAATTGCACTTTTGTCGTTAATTCTTTTTAATAAGCTTTTCAATCCCTTGAACTAATGTTTTATTTTCAAGTGAAATTGGACGTAAGTGTAATAATAAAAGCTCTCATTTCAGATTGAGAATCATTAATCACTTTCTACTAATGCTAATTGTTGCTGAATTACTGGAGATAATTGTTCTTTTTGCTCATTCATTGCAGAAAGCATCATCATCGCAGCAAACAATTGTTGACTCACTGAATCATGTAATTCTCGAGCAATACGATGTCTTTCTAATTCAATAATTTCTTCCTTCGTTTCTTCACCAATATATTCCGGTCTAGAAGAAATTTGTTGAAGATTTTGAACCAGTTGTTCCTGCATTTCCGCTATTTTAGCCGTTTCTTGAAAAAAAGTATCCAATCGAATCATTAATAATGGACGATACCAAATTTCATCCACCGATTTTTACATTTGAAAATTGCTGATTTCTAATGGCTTCTAATTGATTATAAATAACTGAATCCGTTAATCTCTGTAAGAAAAACACAATACTTGCTGCCATAAACGTAATAATAAACACAATTAATGTTACCACTAAAAAACAATAAAATTAATTGATTAGACGACAGTTTTTTTCAAATAACTCAATCCCAAATAAAGAATGAATAACATTTACTCCGATTAGAAAAAAATACTGGAGACAAATAGAAACACAACAAAAACAGATTCGTAAAAACCACTTTTTTTCATGCTTCAATCACCTCAATTTCTCCAACAAGAACTGACGAGATAATAATTATTTTTTATTACTAGATTCAAAACGTTCTGAATACATCGTAATTGTCTCATTTTTTTAATTCTAACTGTTCTCCATCAAACTTTGCTTCACCAATAAATGCATTATGACAAAGTTTCACACCAATCCCAACAGGGACAATCACACGAATTCGACCAATTCCTTTTCGAATCATAATCGTGTTTTTGTTCATATGGAAGAACAGTATTTCCTAAATCGATAATCGTATCTCCCATTAATTGGCTAATATTAATATCATCCCATTCAAATGTATCTTTTTCCAATTTTTTTGGACTCCAATCCATTCCTGCCTTTTGCGTATCAAATCTCTCAGACGGTTCTTCTAGTTTAACGGAAACATATCTTTTTTTCTTCCAAATCCATTCACTATCATCTGAAAAAGTATTTTTTTAATTAATTTTCTACCATAAGAAAGACCATAAACAATTAAAAATACTTCCTGCTAACCAAATTCCCCATGTAGAAAAATACCGCTAAAAGAATCATTAATATCCCAAAGAAAAATCCCTGTTCGTTCGAATAAAACGATTTTTTTAATTGAACGGCAATTCCTACAAAAATAATTCCTAACACAAATAAATACAGCAAGTGGTGATTTGTAAATAATTGAAATCCTGTTAAAAACATCCCAATAGCTATAATAAATAGTATTAAGATGAATCGATTCTTTTTCATTTCTACCCTTCTTTCTTTAGAGTAATTTCTCACTATAAAAAGTAACATATTCCTTCTTTCCTGACTATCCATCTAAAGATCTGATTTTCAAAAAAATGCTAGGTTAGCGAACCTTTTGTTAGGTCTTATTCTAACATTCGGCATCACTTGTCCTAGCATTTCATTTGTTACGCAGTTGGTGGATTTTGTGAGTCATTTTCATGATCAAAAAGCATCTAAGTTTACTTTTTCTTGGCTTACTTCCTTCTGAAGGTCCTACGTAACCTCTTGCTTCTAACTCTTCAATTAAACGAGCTGCACGATTGAATCCAATTTTAAATCGACGTTGAATATAAGAAGTACTTATCGTTTCTAATTCTCGAATCATTTCTAATACTTCATAAAATAAATCATCTTCAGGATCATCTGAACTTCCTTCTGGTGTTTCTGGTAGCATCATTGTCTCATCATATTCCACTTCTTGTTGTGTTTTTTTACAAATTCAACAATTCTTTCTACTTCTTCATCCGTTAAATAAGCTCCTTGCACACGAATCGGCTTTATTCTCACCCATTGGAATATATAACATATCTCCTCGACCCAGTAATTTTTTTCAGCACCACTTGAATCAATAATCGTACGAGAATCTGTACCACTAGATACTGCAAAAGGCAATTCTTGAAGGTACATTTGCTTTTAATAATTCCCTGTAATTACATCAACTGATGGACGTTGCGTTGCTAGAATCATATGAATCCCGCTGCACGAGCCATTTGCGCTAAACGAATAATCGCATCTTCAACTTCATTACTCGCAACCATCATTAAGTCTGCTAACTCATCCACAATGACCACAATATATGGGAAGTAATGGATTCTCTTCTCCAGTTTCCGCATTATAAGAAGCTACATGCGCATTATAGCCATCAATATTTTTCATTCCCATTGCGGCAAACATTTCATACCGTTTTTTTCCATTTCAGTTACAACTTTTTTTCAAAGCTTGCGCTGCTTTTTCTTGGATTTGTGACAACAGGCGTTAATAAATGAGGAATGCCATTATAGCCATTTAACTCTACCATTTTAGGGTCAATCATCATTAGTTTAACTTCATGAGGTTTTGTCTTCATCAAAATACTCGTAATAATCCCATTAATACAAACGGACTTACCACTACCCGTTGAACCAGCAATTAATAAGTGCGGCATTTTAGAAATATCACATAATCGAACATTTCCAGAAATATCTCTTCCTAGAGGCACGTCCAATGGTTTTGGTGATTGAAGAGCTGCTTGAATAACATCACTAAAAAGCCACAAAAACTTGTTTTTACTATTTGGAACTTCAATTCCTACATAAGGTTTTCCAGGAATTGGCGCTTCAATACGAATATCTTTTGCAGCAAGAGCTAAAAGCAATATCATCGCTTAAATTCACAATTTTACTTACTTTCACTCCAATAGCTGGCTTAATTTCAAATTTTGTTACAGCAGGCCCTACTAATGGATTTGGCATCACTTTTGCCTCTACTCCAAAAACTTTCGAATGTTCTTTCTAAAATTTTAAGGTTTTTTTCTCTACTATCATTTTTCTCATCGGATTGATCAGAAGGTGGAATTGGATTTAATAACGTTAATGGTGGCAATTGGTAATCTGAATCATCTGCTTCTCCACTCATCACAAAGTCCTCTAAATCTTCTGTATCTTCCTCTACTCTGTCGGTTCGATAAAAGGAGTGAAAAAGAAGTTGGTTCTTCTCTTTTCGGTTGAACAAACTCCTCTTCTGCAACTGGTTTTTGTTACAGGAGGTGTTGTTACTTCTGGATAAATTTCTTCAAACTCATCCTCTTCTTCCTCTTCATCAAAAACAAAAGTTTTTTTCATCTTGTCTAGTAAAGAAGCTTTTCTTTTCTTTTACTTCTTTTGGTTTTTGTTTCAATAACTTCTGGTTTAGTTTCACGAACCCGAGAAGCTTTTTTCCACTTTATTTTCTTCTAATTGGTGTTTAACTTGAGCTGTCCAATTTCTTAAAAACTTCGAAATACATCTTTTAAATGAATTTCAAATGCCACAAATATAGCAATCATAAATAGTACGAAAAATCGTTACATAAGTCCCCCATTGAGAAACTAAGAAATAAGTAATCGTATAAAAATAATGCCCCAATCATTCCGGAACCTAAATTTTGTTCGATAGCATTTGCTTTAAAAATCAATCGCATAACGAGCCATCATTTCTTTAAATAACTGACCGCCTTCTTGAACATGATTACTAAATACAGCTCACTTCTACCCAAAGAAAAAAATCGCAATCAAAAAGACATGTAGCGACTCCAATCCATTTTTTTCGGAATAGAATGTATTCTTCCACGGAATAAAACTCCTATTGAAGCGAGTATGCCAATAATCCCCGCATATATAAATAAATCTCCTACAAAAAAACGAATACTATTGGCAAAAAAATCGTCCTAAAAATCCTAATTTAAAAAATGGCTAAAAATTGAATTAGAATCAAAATCGCCATTACAATTTCAATGGATATCGTAGACTCAGTCTTCTTTTTGTAGATTTTCTTTTTCTTTTTCTGTTCTTGCTTAGCCACTTTACTCTCCTTCTGAATATAATTTTTCCTTCTGGTGTTAAAATTAATACACCATAATAAATTTGCAAACAATCCTCACAGGATTCACAATATTCACATTCATTTTCATCCCAAAATGCGCAAGAAAAAAATGTTTCTCACGTTTCTTTTGATATTGAGCTGTATATGTTTCTACTAATTGTTTATAAAGTTCTTTTGCTTCTTCTAGAGTGGAACAAAGATTCTTCTAAAACAATCATCTCTTTCCAGTCGTCCATCATCCACCAAGGTTCATCGACTCCCTTTTGTTTGGATAACACAATACATATCTATCACCTCTCTTGAACAGTATACCAGACTTTTTTTCAAAACTTGTTATCTTCATCCATTGAAAATTCATATTTTTTTGATAGGATAGTTAAAAAGGAGGAATTCAAATGATTACATTTACGTCTTAGAGTTTGGGGACTTGTTCAAGGAGTTGGATTTCGTTTTTTTATACAAAACGTTTAGCAGACCAATTACAGATAAACGGAATGGTCAAAAAATAAAATTGATGCTTCCGTTGAAATCATTGTCCAGGATACCCCGGAAAGAGCCTATGCTTTTTGTAGATCGAGTAAAAACTTCTCCCCATCTCCGTATGCAAAAATTCGAACATCAACATTAGAAATTATTGAAAACGAACCAATTTATAAAGGATTCTCAATCTATTATTAATGAGAGAGAAATCCACTTACGACTGATTTTCATTGCTATTCTATTCAATATAAAGTAAAAATGATTGTGTTTAACAGAAAAAAATAAAGGAATGTGATTCATGAAATTAACAAAAAAAGTTCAATTAGCAGCTCTATCGAGCTTACTTGTGCTATTCCTATCTGGATGTGTACAAATCGACAAAGCCACTAATCAACCGTATGGGGTTGTGTATGATTATTTAGCAGTACCTACTCAAACTATTTTAAACTGGATTGCTTCAGCAATCGGTGGAAACTATGTTATTTCCATTATGATTGTTTCAATTGTTGTTCGTATTATTTTTAATGCCAACTATGTTTAAACAAATGAAAACAATGTTAATGAACCAAGAAAAAAATGGCGCTATTAAAACCATATATTGATAAAATGAATGAACGTTATGGGGATGACCCAACACCAGAACAACGTATGGAAGTTCAACAATATACAATGGAAATTTATCGTTTAAATAATGTGTCATTAACAGGTGGCTTGGCTTCTGGATGTCTTCCAGTATTAGTCACAATGCCAGTCTATAGTGCGTTATATAATGCAATTTTATACTCTCCAGAAATTTCAAACAGTTCATTTATGGGAGTTTCATTAGGTAGTACGTATTTACCAATTGCGATTGCTACTGCTGTTATCTATTTAATTCAAGGATATATTAGCCAATTATATATGGATGAAACGCAAAAGGCTCAAGCTAAAGCTACGCTATATATGATGCCTGTCATGATGTTAATGTTCACTGTTGGTACGGCTGCAGGGATTGGGATTTACTTCTTCACTTCTGGTTTAACTGCAATCTTACAAACATGGATTCAAAACCAATTCATTCGTCCAAAAGTAAAAGCTGAAATCGATGCAGAATTAGAGGCTCAAGGAAATTCAGTAATCTTACCAGATACAACTAACACTGTTAAGTCTGCTAATAATGCGCCTGTTTCACCTGCTCAAACAAACATTTGCACAAAGAAACCGCACATCAACAGGAAAAAAACAGCGGAAAACAAAACAGAAAAATAACTATTATAATTAATAAAGACCTTTTATGAAGTTGCTAAGGACGCCAGCAACCCCTTCGGGTTTTCATGGCTAAATTTTGAGCCTGTAGTCTCAAAATTTCCTGTAATATAAGCTTTGAAAAGCTTACATTACTCAAGCTACTTCATAAAGGTCTTTTTGTCATTAAATTTCTAATCTCTACTTATTAAAAACGTGAAGTTAGAAGTCTCCTTCTTTCCTTCACGACAATAGTTTCTGTCTACTAAATTACTTTTCTTTCGAATGGGTCGATGCTGATTCCTTGTTCTAATACTTGTTTTGCGTATTCTTTTGCACCGAATAATGAATGATCTTTTGTAGTTTCCACATTGTACAGCTGAAATTCCTTGAATATCTTCAAAACGAATTTCGTTAACAATTTGTTCTAATGTTGCTTTTAGCGCAACAGCAATTGTTTCTGCACTTGGTGTTCCCCATGTAATTAAAATGGAATCCAGTACGGCATCCAAATGGAGAGATATCAATAATTCCGTCTACTCTATCTCTTAATAAATCCGCTAATAAATGTTCAAATGTATGAATAACCCCTGTTGGCATTTCTTGCTTATTTGGTTGTAAAAATCGGATATCAAAATTGGTAATACGATCTCCTTTTTCTCCAACTTCTTCTGTAATTTTACGCACATAAGGTGCAATCACTTTATTATGATCTAATGTGAAAACTTTCTACTTCTGCCATAACAAAACCTCCTAGTAATCTTTATAACAGAGCCACTATACACCAAAATAGAAAGCACTGTCAATGAAATGAAATTCATTCCTTTATGTAGTTTTAAAGTATCGTGCTATAATCGATAAAGAAAAATTATTGACAGCAAAAGGAAAGTATTATGAAAAGAAAAACATCATTCAAACGAAAAACTATTATATTTTTTTAAGTCCTCTAATCATTCTTATCAGCTTGATTATTGGCTATTTTATTTATGGTTATACGGCTTATTATCGTTTAGAAGACAATCTGACTCTATCAGTTACAAGCCATACCGACCAATCCCTCAACACTGGAAAAAGATTATACCATTTCCTCTTTTAATATCGGATATGGAGCTTACCCTCAAGACTATAGCTTCTTTTATGGATGGTGGGCAATATTCAAGAGCTTATAATCGACAAACCGTACTAGACAATATGCAAGGAATCCAAAAATGCTATTCAGATAATTCAACCAGATATTGCTCTATTCCAAGAAATAGACACGGATGGAGATCGTTCCCAACATGTTGATGAAGTGGAATTTATAACTCAAGCTTTTTGAAAAACAAAAATTGGGTATTTGGACAAAACTATGATTCGCCTTATTTATTTTATCCAATATTAGATCCCATTGGAAAAAGCAACTTCTGGGCTCCTAACAATGTCAAAAATACACGATTCAATCCAGCCAACGATATAGTTTACCCATTGAAACGAATTTTAATAAATTTTTCGATTTAGACCGAGCTTTTACCGTTAGTTACTTACCCGTTTCAAATCAGAAACAATTAGCATTAATCAATATTCACTTATCTGCATATACAAAAGATCCAACGATTGGAAAAAGCCAATTAGAAAAGCTATTCCGCTATATGGAAAGTGAATATGAAAAAGGAAACTATGTCATTGTCGGTGGTGACTTTAATCATGATATTTTTACTTGGGAAAAGTCCTGAAGTCTTCCAAACATCCGATGAACCACAAACTTGACTCATCCATTCCCAATAGATAATCTTTCAAAACATTTTACACTAGCCACTCAAGGATTAGCAGAACAAAAATTCCTTCAGCTCGTGCATTAGATGAAGGCTACCAAAAAAAGGAAGAACTTTTGTAACATTAGTCGATGGGTTCATTATTTCAGATAATGTACAATTCAATCATGTCCAAGCATATGACTTGGAGTTCCAACATATCCGATCATAATCCTGTTTCAATGAATTTTACATTAAAAATATAGCGCTATAAGGGTTGCTTAACATATAGCAGTTTAAAAATAACAATCTTCCATTTTCTATGGATGTTATACTCAAACTCATCAAAAATATTTAGGAATACATAAAATATTCCGATATAAAATAAAGAGGACATTAAATAAAAATATTGTCCTCTTTATTATTTTATATATTCTCTAAAAACTTATAACTTATGGATTTTATCAATGTTTAATTTGTATTTTCTTGATTTCTTGCAGCATACTTTTTTAGTTCATCTTTATCAATTGGGTTCTCTTCACTCTCAGTTCCATTATGCAATGCACCTCCCTGAACACCGTCCATGAATATCATGGAGAGTTTCAATTGTACTAGGATTATTGTCAATTTTCTTCAATTCATCCCACTGGATTCGACTGTTTTTATTACTATATTTAGTAGGTACTTGTTTATTTAAAATTATTTCATCAATAGCAAACTCCACTGCTTTTTCTTAGTTTACTGCAAACAAGTTGCTTACTATTATTTGACAATGGATTTTCTGATAATAATTTTTCAATATCAGAAATATAAGTATTTAAGTTTTCAGTATGTTTTATTCTTATTATACCTTTTTGTCTTTTTCCATCACTCAAAGTTTCGTAAAGGAAAATATGCTTTACCTTTTGATTTACTACATCCTCCATTTATATTTTTACATATATGACCTCCGGAACTTATCTCAAAACAATCAAGAAACATCTTATTATGAGTAAATATAATAATTTGGTTATCTAACGACATTAATAACTCAGAAAAATTATTCATAATTCGATGGTCTAAACTATTGACAGGGTCATCAAAGATTATAGTGCTTTTGATTATGTGAAAGACTAATTTCGGAGATAAATAAAGCTAAGGCGGTGGCTTTTTGTTCACCCTCACTAAGGATATCTTCTATATTTTTATTATTCCCTAATACTAACTCTGTTTGTTGTTTTTCCTTTACTATTTGAAGCTTGCAATTGGATTGAGAGATTGCCTAATCCAAGTTTCTTTAAATTTTGCTTGAATGTTTTTAGGAGATTTTCTGTAAGCAGGTCATTATGTGCCTTTTTACTTAAATGACTCAATTTTGAAGTATTTATTTCAGATACTAATTTTCTTTCTTGAATATCTATTTCTCAATTCACTAAACTTAGTAAGTTTAGTGAATTGAGAATTCAGCGATTCTTTTTCTTCAAGAATCATTAATTGCTGATTATATTTCTCTAAAAGATTCTATTCTCTGAGACTGTTTCGAATTTAATTCAATATGCAATTGATTAGTACTATCTATTTCTTCAGACAGGTTATTTAATAACTCTTCTTGTATTTTTAGGTGCTTCTATAGGTTCCTGCTCTCTCAATTTACTTAAGAGTGATTTCGTATTTTTAATTATCTGCTCATTTAAGGTTATAAGCTCAGACTTTTGTTCAAGTGAAAGTTGAATCTCTTCGCTCTGAAGATCCACCAAAGAAATATTTTGTAAGTTTATAATTTTTTCCTTTATACTTGCTGTATTTTCGTCTAATTGAGTTTGTGTAGTGTCTTTTATAAATTTTGAATAAGCTTTTTGTAATCTCTAATGAGGTTTTATCATAAGACCGATGGCAATATGGACAGGTATCCTTCAATTTAAATTCTTCACAATAAATTATTCCTGATTTAATAAAATTAATCCAAGTATCACTATCGGTACCAGGTATCTTACTAAAAAGTTCGAACTGTTGTCTAGCAGTTGAATGCTCCTGTCTTAGCTTCAGCCTTCTCATAAGTAGATTATCAACATGCTCTTTCTCAAGGAACATAATTAAGTTCTTGAATTCTAACTTTATTTTTTTGAGTTTATCAAGTTTTTAGTTTATTAATCTTAATCGCATCATCTGAGTTTGTATATTTTCTATAGATTTTTAATATTTTCAAGTTGATTTTTCTTTTGATGAAAATTTTTCAAAACTTTTTATTTTAACAATATCTTCTTTGGAAAAACTATCTCTATTTAAAAAAATTCTCTGAAAGATTCTGTTATCTTCTCGAGGTCAATGTCAGGCAACGACTCTCCATCAAATTTTATCTTTTCTTCTGCCAATTCTTTTAATTTCAATTATTAAATCACTTATTTCTGAAAAAATATGAAAGTGCGTATGGTTTAATTAAGAGTTCATCTGAGTTTTCTTTTTGCAAATAGTTATTAGTATACTCTGTATCAAAAACCCTAATAGAACGTAAATCCGAAATATTCGAAGTATTTGACCAATTACTGAACTTAGGGTATTATCTAAAAAGATATTCAACATCAACTTTAATATCTTTCGGAGAATCACTATATACATTGTGCAAAATATTTTTGATTTTTGCGTGTCCTGTCATATTATTCAGTACTCTAAAGTAACTACTCTTCCCAGTACCGTTAAGACCATAAATTATGTTAATTTGTGAAGAAAAAGCAATTTTTGTTCATCAGAAAGAGCATTCACTCCAGAATGATGATTTAATTTTTTTAATATTATTTTTCATTGTTCGAATTAAATTTGGAAGATGGGGATTTTAATTCAGGTATTCCTTTTCTTTGAAGCAAAATAATCTGCTAAATCATTCTTTACATTATCATCAATAACCCCCTGATTTTGAATAAAGTATTTTTATAGCATAAGATACCCAAGCATTGCATTTATCGTTGTCGGCTAATTCTATCAAATAATCAATTGCATTGTTTTTTTCATATAAAATCTACTCCTCTTTTACTTAGACATAACTCAAGGCTACCTACCTCTTTTATTATATCATATTGTAGAGATAATGTGAGGCAGAGTCTAGTCTTAAAACAGCTCTTAAAACATACCAACTAAAATACTCTGGAGAAATATTTCGTTAAATTAAATTTTGCCCACAAAATTAATTCTTTCAAGATACTGTAGTTTCCATTTCTTAGTTGAGAATACTGTATTATTTGTAATAAAGCTCGTTCCAATCGTTCTTCGAATTGTGTCGATAAACAAAAATTCTTTTCAACTCCGTAAAACGAGAATTTTAAGACTAGTCTATCACATGAAATACTATAAAACTTATTCTAGATTCGTCAGTCTAAATCACTCCTAGAAGTGCTTTTTAATCCTATTAAAACTCGCTAAAAAAACAAGAAGATATCCTTAATATCTCCAAGTTTATGACGAGAATTTCGAAATATACAAAGTTACCAGAATTAACCGTTGAAATAGTGAATGAACTGATTGACAAGATTGTGATTCATAAACCAACTAGCACGAAACTCAATTGTATTATTCAGATTAATTTTTTACTAAATTTTATCGGAAAACTAAACACTGAAAAAGCGAGCCAAACGACTTGGCTCGCTAAACATTAACCCATTTAGCTAAAACTGCTGGGTATCAGGTCAACTAATGCTCTATTTTTATTTTATCCATGATATATTTTTACTTAAAGAAAAAACACGGAACGGAAAAAGTCTCCGAACAAGACAATCGATTAGTTACTCATATAAAGCAACTAACTCCCTACTGTTGTGCTTTTTTAGGCTTATCGCAAGGAACAGTTCATTAGCTCTGCCAAGCAGTGTAACGTGCTTTTTACACTTCTATATCACTATAGATTATTAGAAAAAAATCTGTAATTGAAAGGATAAAAATTCTCCTCAACTCTGACATCATTCTATAATAACTATTTTCTTTTGTCAATTTATAGCAAATCTATCAGTTTTACTTTCAAATTCATCAAGATATAATACTTCTACTTGACCTGACCAATCTAATATGCAACCAATGAAATCAACAATATCTAAATCCTTCATTTCATATGTTTCCCATTATTCACACGGGAGTTTGACACTTGTAAGAGAAAAATTGCGATAATCGTTGATATTATCGTATTTTTGTCAAATTTTGCCACTTTTATATTGCGTACTTTCTCGTACTATGTTATAATATTCTTGAGGTGACCAAAATGAGAGTAAAAATCAGTGTCTAAAAACTCTATTAACTACGCTATTATCAAGGATATTTTTAGTCGAAGGAAAAACGTTCAACAACCATTGTTGAAAAATCTTGGCAATCATGAAAAAAATTATTAAAAGAACATCCTGGGATTGATCCAATGACTTGGGCTAAACAACGTGCTCTTGAACTAACTGAACTTGAAAAAAATGAACAACAAGATATTTTGTTATCTCTTAGTCCTAAAAAAACGTCTTAAATTGAATCAACAAAGAGAATTCTTCGGTGGATACTTATTCCTACAAAAACTTTATTATGAATTAGGTCTTCATAAAATTGCTAAAGAAATTCAATCCAAGTATAAAATCACTTTCCTTTGAATGATATTTTATCTCGTCTAGTTTATGGGCGTATTCTCTCCTTCTTCTAAGAAATCAACTGTTGAATTTTTCTAAATACTTACTAGAAGAAAAAGAGTTTGATCTTCAACATTTTTATCGTTCTCTTTGAATTGATTGCCAAAGAATCTGATTTTTATCCAATCGAATTTATACCAAAAATTCTCTTAAAGCTCTCGACCGTCAAAAAGGCATTCTGTATTATGACTGCACAAATTTTTTATTTTGAAATCGAAGAAGAAGATTCGGAGGGTATTCGTAAATATGGTTGTTCAAAAAGAAAATCGTCCAAATCCAATTGTTGAAATGGGGTTATTTATGGACGCTTCTGGTATTCCTCTTGCCTTTTGTATTCATCCTGGTAATACAAATGAACAAACAACGATGAAACCTTTAGAAAAGAAAATTGTGAATGATTTTAAACACTCTAAATTCATTGTTTGTACAGATGCAGGCTTATCTTCTAAAAGCTAATAAACGATATAACACCATTGCTCAACGAGGCTATGTAACGACTCAATCGATTAAAAATTATCAAAAGAGTACAAGGAATGGGCTTTTATCTGACTCTCAATGGTCTATGGTTGGTAGTAATGATCATACTCAATATTCTATTTCTGAAATAGAAAAAAATCTGATGATCCTACTTTTAAAACAACAAACATTTTATAAGGTATGCGAATTCCCTGAAAAGGATATTCCACATCAACGATTAATTGTCACTTTCTCATTAAAATATCGTGACTATCAAAGAGGAATTCGAGAACGCCATATCCAAAGAGCGTTACATAAATTAGAATCTCCTTCAGAATTCGACAAAAAAACGCTCAACTGATTTTTAAGCGATTAGTGAAAGAAAAATGTTACGGATGACGGTGAAGTGGCAGAAAGAAAACACTACTCGCTTGATGAGGAAAAATTGCTGCGGAAATGTTATATGATGGTATTTATGCAGTTTCTACTAACTTAGACGATGATATCGAAAATATTATTCGTGTTGGTCAAAGAAGATGGGAAATTGAAGAAAGTTTTCGTATTATGAAAAAGTGAATTTAAGTCTAGACCAGTTTATCTCAGCAGAAAAGATCGCATTGAGGCTCACTTTATGACATGTTTCTTGGCATTAACACTTTTACCGAGTATTAGAACACAAACTAGAACATCAATTTACTTGTCCTCAAATTCTAAAAACTCTCAGAGAGTTTTAATTTCAATCATCATTATGGAATAGGCTATGTTCCTACTTATTCTAGAAATGAAATTAGCGATAAACTTCGTGATATTTTTCAAATTGAGACTGATTTTGAAATTATCAGCGAAAAAATATGAAAAAAATATTTTTTTAAATTTACGAAACAATAGAAAAAGTACGCATTTTTAAAGCTAAAAATCATGACCACCCGTCTAACGGGTGGTTTGAACCGGGGCTATAAGCCCAGATTACAAGCCAGCGCCTCAAGACGCTGGCTTTCACTTTGTTCAAGCCTTATTGCTTTTGACTCGTCACTTGCCTCTTAAAGAGGCGTTTGTATTACTTTACCATCACCCCTAAAGGGATCCTCATACTCTTTTTACACTTAATTTATCAATTGCTATATCATGTTTTTTTCTTGTTCTTGTATATACTTTCTTATGGTAGCTTCATTGAGACCTACTGTGCTTACATAATAGCCTTCTGCTCCAAAAATGACGGTTCCCAAATTTATATTTTAAATTTGCGTGTTTATCAAACATCATTAGTGCGCTTTTTCCTTTTAAATACCCCATAAAAACTTGAAATACTTATCCTTGGTGGAATACTTACCAACATATGAACATGATCCGGCATAAGATGTCCTTCTATAATCTCTACCCCTTTATAACTACACAATCGACGAAATATTTCTCCCAAACTTTTCCTATATTGATTATAGATAACTTTCCGTCTATACTTAGGTGTAAAAACAATGTGGTATTTACACATCCATTTTGTATGTGATAAACTATTAGCTTTTTCAGCATATTTTTTTCTCCTCTCGCTATATGATAGGCTTGAACACCTTTATTGTATCGCGATTGGAGTTTTTGTATAACCTTTCGATGCGCACCCGCATAGCGGGTGGTTTATTTGTCACGCACCTACGGAGCGTGACGGACTGAAAGTCACATAATAAGGCTCCTAAAACATTGTTAAATCAACGTTTAGGAGCCTTTTAGCTTCTGTGAAGTGTCAAACTCCGGATAATAACTATTTTCTTTTTGTCAATTTATAGCAAATCTATCAGTTTTACTTTCAAATTCATCAAGATATAATACTTCTACTTGACCTGACCAATCTAATATGCAACCAATGAAATCAACAATATCTAAATCCTTCATTTTCATATGTTTCCCCATTATTCACACTGGCAGTTGCATCTTCAATATAAGTCACTTTTATATCCTCTATCTGAAGCAATAATAGTAGAAAATAAACAACAATATTCCGCATTTAATCCTGTAATCACAACTTCTTTAATTTGATGCTTCTCTGAAATCTCCGTCAAATCTTTTACAGTGAAAAATATTTGGACTTTCTTTTCAATAATATAGTCTGCTAAAACGGACAATTCTTCATCCAAACTTCCACTTTCATTTCCATTGTAAATAATACTATTTTCATCATTATCAATATGTCTCGTATTAATAATAATATCTCCAGTTTGCTTAAAAAGATTTTTGTAACTTTAAAATATTTTTTCTCAATTCGTCAAAATTTCCACGTTCTAACATACCTTTTTGACAATCTAATACAATTAGTGCTTTCATTTGTTCTCCTTTATAACCTTCTTACATTATAGTTGCATAGCGACAATATCATTTCTATCTCACTACTCTCTGGTACTTTTTCTGGTACTATTCCCATTCCAACTAAAAATTGTCAACTTTTTAATTCGAAAGGATTTAATCGTATGATAAAAAAATAGCGCTATAAATGCGCTATTTTTTTATCGGTTACCCAACCGACCCCTCCATCTCATAAGCAATTAATCGGTTTAACTCAACTGCATATTCCATTGGAAGTTCTTTTTGTAAAATGGTTCAACGAATCCCATCACAATCATCTCTGTTGCTTCAGATTCACTAATTCCTCTACTCATTAAGTAGAATAATTGTTCTTCAGAAATTTTTGATACTTTTCGCTTCATGTTCTAAAAGCGACTTTATCATTATGAATTTCGTTAAATGGAATTGTATCTGATTTTGATAAATCATCCATAATAATCGTGTCACATTCAATATGAGAAATGGAATAGTCAGATTTCTTACTGAATGTCACTTGTCCTCGATAGTTTACGACCCCTGCCATCTTTTTGCGATTGATTTTGAAACAATCGAACTAGATGTATGAGGTGCATTATGAATCATTTTTGCCCCTGTATCTTGATGTTGACCTTCTCCTGCAAAGGCAATGGATAACATAGTACCTTTTTGCATAAGGTCCTTCTAAAAATACAGAAGGATATTTCATCGTTGTTTTTGCTCCTAAGTTTCCGTCGATCCATTCAACTGTTCCATGAGCTGCTGCACGAGCACGTTTAGTTACAAGATTATAGACATTGTCAGACCAGTTTTGAATCGTTGTATAACGGCAGTATCCACCTTCTTCTACGAAGATTTCTACAATCGCAGCATGTAAACTGTTAGATGAGTATGTTGGTGCTGTACATCCTTCTACATAGTGTACACTTGCGCCTTCATCTACAATAATTAATGTACGTTCAAATTGTCCCATATTTTGGTCATTAATACGGAAATAAGTTTGAAGTGGAACATCACATTTTACGCCTTTTGGTACGTAAATAAACGTTCCTCCTGACCATACTGCTGAGTTTAATGCGGCTAATTTATTGTCTGTTGGTGGTACTAATTTTTGCAAAATACTTTTCGAATAATTCTGGGTATTCTTTTAATGCTGAGTCTGTATCGGTGAAGACAATTCCTAGTTTATCGAATTCTTCTTTCATATTGTGATACACCACTTCTGACTCGAACTGTGCAGATGCCCCTGCTAAATAGGCACGTTCTGCTTCTGGAATCCCAATTTTTTTCAAATGTATCTTTTGATTTTTCTCAGGAACATCATCCCAAGAACGAGCTGGTTTATCACTCGCACGTTTGAAATAGGTAATTGCATCAAAATCAATATCTGATAAATCTGCTCCCCATGTTTGCATTGGCATTTTTCAAATGCTTTTAAAAGATTTTAGTCGGAATTCAAGCATCCATTCTGGTTCGTTTTTCATTTTTGAAATTGTACGAACTACTTCTTCGCTTAATCCAACTCCACTATCAAATACGGGCGTTACCTCTTCATGAAAGCCATACTTGTAATCTTCTAATTCTGGAACTCCACTCATTTTTATATTCCTTTCTTATTTTTCTGTTCAACTGCTTTTTCTAATGCTTTCCATGCTAGTGTTGCACATTTTAATACGTGCAGGGAATTTAGAAACTCCACTTAGTAAGGCAGCATCTTCTAATCGATCTTCATTCACACTTTGACCTTTGTACTAACTTTGAGAAATCTTCTGCTAATTCCAAAGCTTCTGTTAAAGTTTTTTTCCTTCTAAAATATCACACATCATACTGGCACTTGCCATGCTAATCGAACAACCTTGTCCATCAAAGCGAGCACTTGTAATATGACCATCGTCTGATAATTCTAATTGTAACTGCAATACATCGCCACAAGTCGGATTATTCAACTCGATAACTTCAGTTGTTTTTCAGTTTGAATTCCTTTATGACGAGGAAAATTCGAATGGTCTAAAAATCACTTGACGATATAATTGATCTAATTTAGATAAAAGCCATCTGAGAAAAAAACTCCTTTACTTTTTGTAATGCTTCTATGAAAAATTCAGCTTCTTCCATTGTATTATAAAATATAAAAACTAATACGTACAGTAGAAGATACGCATAAATCTCTCATTAACGGTTGCGCACAATGATGTCCTGCACGGATTGCTACTCCTTCCATATCTAAGGCTGTCGCTAAATCATGAGGATGAACGCCATCCATTGTAAATGAAATCACGCCACTTCTTCTTGAAAACATCCGTTGGACCATGAACGGTCACACCTTCCATTTGTGTTAATTTGTCATAAACATACGCTACTAATTGTTGTTCATGTGCATGAATGCGATCCATTCCAATTTGTTCTAAGTAATCAATCGCTGCTCCTAATGCAATTCCACCGGCAATATTAGGTGTTCCTGCTTCAAATTTCCACGGAAGTTCATTCCATGTACTTTCTTTTTCATACACGAAGTCAATCATTTCTCCGCCAAATTCAATGGGTTGCATTTCTTCTAATAGTGCTTGCTTCCCATATAAAAACACCAATACCTGTTGGTGCTAACATTTTATGCCCACTAAACGCATAGAAGTCGCAATCCAAATCTTGTACATCAATTTTCATATGAGGTGCTGCTTGAGCTCCATCAACAACTAATATGCCTCCAACTTCATGGGCGATTTGTGCTAATGCTTTAATCGGCTGAATGGTTCCTAACACATTTGAAGCATGCGCAATTGAAACAATTTTGCTTGATGCGTTAAAACTTCTTTTGTAGCTTGTAAATCTAGCTCCCCTTCCTCAGTTAATGGAAGGAAGTTTAAACTAGCTCCTGTTTGAAGTACTAATTGTTGCCATGGAACAAAATTAGAATGATGCTCCGTTTTACTAATCCAAATCTCGTCTCCTTCATGCAGGCGATATTTGGCAAAACCTTGCGCCACCCAATTGATTCCAGTCGTTGTTCCTCTTGTAAAACAATACTTCCTTTATTGAAGAAGCATGAATAAATGTTTGCACCTTTTGACGACTCGCTTCATAGGCATCTGTAGCTAATTGTGCTAGTGTATGTACGCCACGATGAATATTGGCATTATAATGACGATAATATTCTTCTATACAACGAATCACACTTTCAGGCTTTTTGCGTTGTAGCGGCATTATCCAAATACACTAATGGTTCATCATTAACGGTTCTAGTTAAAATTGGAAAATCTTTTCGAATGTGATTAATGTTCATCATTTTTTTCGCCAACTTTTGATCAATCATTTCTACTAATTCTTTTTTTGCGTATTTTGTGCTGGAATTGCACTAATAACAGAGCCTAAGAATCCACGAATTACTAAACGTTTCGCTTCAGCTTGGCTAATTCCACGGCTTGTTAAGTAGAATAATTGTTCATCATCCACTTGTCCCACACTTGCCGCGTGTCCTGCTGTTACTTCATTTTCATCAATTAATAAAATTGGATTCGCATCTCCACGTCCGCCTTCAGAAAGCATTAATACACGGCCTCTTGTTGAGCATCTGCGAATTTTGCGCCTTTTAATAATATGACCAATTCCATTGAATGTTAATGTTGATTTATCAAGAATAACACCGTGTTGTAAAATATGTCCCACTGAGTGGTTTGCATAGTTTGTCACTCTTGTATCAATCCCTTGAACTTGTTTACCAGTTGAAATAGCAACCACATTGACTTTTGCGGTAGAACCTGCTCCACGTAATTCACTATCGAAGTCTGCGATTACATTTCCATCATTCATAATGCCTAATGCCCATTCAATAGTCGCATCTTTTCTAAATAGCCACGACGATTCATGTATGCATCCGTTGGTTGACCTAATGTATCAACCGCTGCAAAATGAACTTTTTGCTCCTTCTTTTGCAATCACTTCTACAATGATATTCGCTGTATTTTTACGATCCCCAATACTTTCGAAACGTTCCACATAAGAGAGTGAACTATTTTCTTCTGCAACAATTAATACGTGTTTAACAAATGCTTCGTCTACTGTATTATTTTGTACAAAATGAGATTCAATAATATCTTCTAAAAACAACATTTTTAGGAACATAAATAAAAATTCCTGAATTTACCATTGCCGCATGATACGCTGTTAAGCTATCTTCGTCCACTGGTACAGCTTTTGTCATATAGTATGGTTTTCACTAATTCTGGATATTGTTGCAATGCTTCAAATAAATCCATTACTAATACATCTTGCATCGCTGTTTCAACATCCATCTCTTCCCAGTAAGAAACAGCTCCTAATTGAACAATTTTTGCACTTCCTACTGCACTTGGAATGTCTTTTTCTAATTCTGTAATGATTGAGTTTGCTTCTCCAATTTCACTTTGGAATAAAATTCCAACGGTGGAATTTTACACGCTCAATAAATGGTAATGGTAATTGTTTCGCTAATTCCAATGCTTTTTAAACGAATGTCTAAAAACCAATCTGGCTCATTCTTTAGAAGTGAGAATGAAGTCAGTTGTTCTGGTGTTACGGTTAATTTCTCTGCCATTCTCTTTCTCCTATTCTTGATGTTCTAAAGAAATTCCTAATTCTTCACTAATTCCTTTATATCCTTCTGCTTCTAGACGTTTTGCTAATGCAGCATCTCCTGTCATTACAACACGTCCATCCATCATAATATGAACAACATCTGGTTCAATATAGTTTAATAAACGTTGATAGTGAGTAATAATTAATGATCCAAAGTTTTTCCCACGCATGGCATTCACACCACGAGAAACAACTTTAAGCGCATCAATATCTAACCCTGAGTCAATTTCATCTAAAATCGCAAAACTTGGTTCAATCATCATTAATTGAAGAATTTCATTACGTTTCTTTTCTCCACCAGAGAATCCTTCATTTAAGTAACGTTCTGCCATTTCTTCTGGCATATCTAAAATCGCCATTTTTTTCATCTAATTTTTGATGAACTCACGAACACCCATTTTATTGTCTTCATCACGACGAGCATTAATGGCTGAACGCATAAATTCTGCATTTGTTACTCCAGCAATTTCACTTGGATATTGCATTGCTAAAAATAGACCCGCACGAGCACGTTCATCTACTTCCATTTCAAGAACATTTTCTCCATCTAATAAGATTTCTCCTTCTGTTACTTCATAACTTGGATGTCCCATAATCGCTGCAGAAAGAGTTGATTTTCCTGTTCCATTCAGTCCCCATAACTGCATGAATTTCTCCAGTATTGATGGTTAAATTAACACCTTTTAAAATTTCTTTATCTTCAATTGACACATGTAAATTTTTAATTTCTAATGTTGCCATTATTAAGCCCCCTTTCAAAATAAATCCTCAAACATATAACAGAATTTTTCATCTGTCACATTAAGAATATTCTATCCTAAATGAGAACGTTTATCAAAAGATAACGTTTTCGAATTCATATCTTCTACTGCAAGTTTTTTTCACTCATTTTCATATAAAAATCTTTTTCATTTTTCTGAAAAATGGAGTATTATATAAACTACTTACAATGCGAAAGGGGAAAATCAGATGCAACAATATCCTTTAATAGGAATTTCAGGGAACCATCGTCAAGATAATACTGAACAAGATCCCTATTTATTATCCTATGCACCAAATGGATTTGTTACTGGATTAGAAAAAGCAAATGCCATTCCAGTAATCTTACCAATTGTTTCTCGTCAAACAGCTCACGAATATATTTCACGAGTTGACGCATTAGTTTTATCAGGTGGGCAAGATGTTTCACCTCTACTATATGGAGAAGAACCTCATTTAAAATTAGGAAGAACTTATCCGATTAGAGATACTTTTGATCTTGCGCTCATTGAAGAAGCTTATCGTCAACGTAAACCTATTCTAGCAATCTGTCGAGGTTTTCAAATTTTTAAATGTTGCCTTTGGAGGAACCTTATATCAAGACTTACAAACGCAATATACTAAATCAAATATTTTACATTCACAGAAAACAATGCCTTCAACGGCAACACATTCGATTGAAATTACGGAAGATAGTGAATTAGCTAAAATTCTTGGAACTAAAGCAGCGATTAATTCTTATCATCATCAAAGGGATTAAAGAGCTTGCTTCAAACTTCAAAGCTGTTGCTTGGAGTGCCGATGGATTAATTGAAGCTTTTTGAGTCTAATGAAGAAGGACACTATATTATTGCCCTGCAAGGTCATCCAGAAGCGATGATTAGTACCGATGAAGGAATGCAAGAATTATTCAACCATTTTGTAGAATACGTAGAGAAAAAAAGACTTTTCTAATATGTAGTAAATAGGACGCAATGAGCCTCGCAAAGCAAGGCTCATTGCTCATACTACATTGAAAAGTCTTTTTCTCTTTTGTATATTCTAACGTTAAAGTCGGAAGAAATAGACTTTTCTCCGTAGCAAAAGTTAATCGTCCTTTTTGCTACTCCAAAGAAAAGTCTATTTCTGTAGATTGATATATCTTCTTAAATTTCGCAATGAATGCTAAGACTGGGTTTAGTGTTTTTGTAAAAGTTGCCGACTGGTTGTACGAGTTCACTCCCCAAATTGACGTTTGAAGTTAAAGTTTCCTTCATTTTGGTTTGCTTGATTCGTTTCAATTGTTCCGTAGAAATTATAATACTTAAATCCATTGTCTTTTGCATACTTCATCATTTCCCAGTTCAATAAGCTTGAACCTCCAAAGTTTAAGTATTCCTCATGAGAACCACCAAATACTGAAATAACTTCATCGCCATAACACATAAATAAATATCCTGATAAAGCTAACATTGGATTATGAATATCTAATGCTTTCAAATGTTGCTTTACGTTTTTGATAACTCGCTAATTGATCCTTGGCATCTGTAATCAATCCACGTGTTTTCTTCACATGTTTTCCTTCTGCTTCACGGACTGCTAATTCTTTTCCCCAACTCTTCTACATGATTTGTAAAGAATTCAATTCTTTCATGGTAATAAGCTTTTTGTAGGATTCAACATCTAAGAAAGCAAACCATGTATTTTACTTTATCTTGGAACGCTTCTTTCATTTGTTGGAAATAACTGAAATCTTGTACACGGAATCCTTTACGAACAGATGTCTCACTTAAAATAGAATAAAAATTTCTAAATCCTCTAATTCTAATTCACGAATGGTAATATGAGATTCTATCGCTTTACGTAAGTCACGTTTTAATGAATTGAATAATCTTTATAAATGGCTTCGCTATCTTCATATACGGATAAATCTTTTCTAAATAATTTTGCCCCATAACTGCTCGACCATCTAAATCAAGAAAACGGTCATATCCAGCTTGTTCAAAGTTCGCTAACAATTCTGGATAACGACATTCTTCTAGAACTTCTAAAGACTCATTAATGACTTTATTCATCATATATGGATTCATTTCTACTCTGGCAATGCCTTGTTCTTTTAAGAACTCTTCTAAACTTTCTAACATTTGAGGAAGTTGGGCAATTTTATCTTCTTCAAATAATGGGCCTTGAATCATAACGGCTTCTTTAAAAATCTAAAACGTCTACGGATTCCAACTAACCCTTGAGCAATCCATTCGTTTCCTTCAGTCCATGCAATAAAAATACTTCTTCAAATACACTACGCTGTTGATGCACTTCTGCCATTTGTTTCGTTTGTAAAAGTTAGCAGTCTTAAAACTTTCTTGATGTTGTTCAAAAACTTCTGCTGTAATCAATTGTACTTGCATGCTAGTTTTCACACCCTTCTTTTTTTCTCACAAACGATTGGTAAATCTTTGTCTAATAAGCTTGCAAATGCTGCTTCATCCACTTCTTCTAATGTATAAATCCAGTTTACTGCTGTGTCAACTTGATTTAACATTTCGGGATTATCTTCTAATTCTGTATGCCAAGCGACTACTTTCCCTGATAATGGACTGACAAATTCTGTAACAGCTTTTGCTGCTTCCACACTCATAAAATGAATCTTCTGTTGTTAATGATTCTTGGACAAATAATTCTACAAAACTAACATCTCCAATATCATCTTGACCTTTTGGAGAAATTCCTACTGTATATTGATTTTTCTCTTGTTTGATCCATAAACCATTTTCACTATATTTAATCATTTGATTCACCTTTCAATAATTGTTCATATTGTTCTTCTTTAAACCCGAAAAAACACAGCTTCTTCTGATACTAATAATGGACGTTTAATTAACATTCCATCACTGGCTAATAATTCCATCGCTTTAGAAGTTTCCATTGTTTTAATGACATCTTTTTAATCCTAATTTACGATATAATTCTCCACTTGTATTAAACACTTTTGTGAGTGGTAATCCACTTCTCTCAACTAAAATTTGTAATTCTTCTGCTGATGGATGAACTTCACGAATATCTTTTACTTCAAATGAAATATTGTGTAGTTCTAACCATTTTAAGGCTTTTTACAAGTTGTACATTTTGGATGGCTATAAATGATCATGTTCTTTTCTCTCCCTATGCTCTTGCTTTTTATAAATTCTTCTGATAATTGTTGTTGTTGTCTTGATTCTTGGGTAAATGGATCCTCATCTTCCCCGAAAAATATTACTCTTGAAGTGATATCTCATTGACATCATTAACCCAATTCCCATCATATTTCCTAATAGAGAAAGATCCCCTTGAGAAATGAATGGTAATGGAATCCCTGTTAACGGTAAAAGTCCAATTGTCATTCCAATATTTTCTACAACGTGGAATAAAATCATCATAATAACTCCTGTTGCAATATAAGAATAAAACTCATTTTTTTGTATCAAAAACATACTCGAATCATTTGATAAATTAAAATGAAATATACGGTAATTAAGAATGTCCCTCCTAGGAATCCGAAGTTTTCGCCAATGGTTGCAAAAATTAAGTCTCGACTCACGAACAGGAACGTACACTTCTGAGTGTCCGTATCCTTTACCGAACATTTTTCCTGAACCGATAGCTTTCAAGCTTTGGAACAATTGGAATCCTGCTCCACCTTGGTCACGATATGGATCTAACCATGAATCAATACGACCGAATTGATAATTTTTGAATCCGATATTTAATAATAATTGGCGGTTGTACACTACTAAGTAAATAAGTAATGAACCGATTAGAACGGCTGTTAAAATTAATGGTAATAAGATTTTCCAGCTAATTCCTGACATAATCATGACGCCACCTAGAATCATTAAGAATACTAATGTTGTTCCTAAGTCATTTTTGTAGGATAACGAGTAATAAGGCTGGTAATGAAACGGCGATTAATTTTGCAAATAGATACCAATCTGTACTTCTTGTACGGTACTTCGTTAGTCGGTTATGGTCGGTCGCTACTTTTTGCCAGCATCAGGATGTAAAATATTTTTACGATTTCCGATGGTTGGAAGGAGAAGCTTGCGATTCTAAACCAACTTTTCGCACCGGTTGCGGCTGCAGTTCCTCTGTCGTAGAAGAATAGGACGGCTACTAGGGTAAGAGTCCTATAATGTAAGTCAGGTTTGTTAGTTTCCATAGTTGTTCTGAGTCAAATTGCATAATGATGACTATGGCGATTGTTCCGATGACGTACCATACAAATTGCATGAAGACTGGTTCTGAGGGATCCGTTTGCTACTTGGAGGTAGGTGGTTGATAGTAATGTTGCTATGCTGATGAGTGCTAGTAATAAGACGGGAGAATGATTCCGTAATCTATTCTTGCATCTTGTTCGTCGTACATGATTTTTCTTCTCATTTTTTTCTCCTCTTCTGTTATTGTATCTAATAATCTGCCTTCTTATTGTAACATAGAAACGAATGAAAGTGCTAATTCAATCGTAGTCTTTATTCTTTTTAGAAATCTCGTGAATAGAAAAGAAAAAGCATTTTTTACTGTAGCTGGGACGCCAGCAGCTTCGCTAAAACGAATTCATGGCTAAAATTTGAGCCTAAGGTCTCAAATTTTCCTGTAATATAAGCCTTGTGGCTTATATTACTGCTGCGGTAAAAATGTTTTTCTTTCTATTCACTCTACTGATGTGGGGAAGGTTACGACAGTTCTTCAACAGAAATAATCGAGTTGTCAGGAGTGATGAACGCAAAAAACGACAAGTGTCGTTGGGATACTTGCCGTTTTTGTTTCATTATTTAATGTAATTATTTGCCTTCAGCTAATACACGTTCTTGTTCTACTGCAGCTTGTCCTAAGATGTTTAAGTAGTTCCATGGACGGTCGAATACTGGTTGGAAGAAGAAGTCTACGTATGCTAAGTCTTCGATTGTCATTTTTGTTTTGAATTGCTAATGACAATGTGTTTGCAGAAGCTGTACAGTCGTATTTAGACATTACTTGTCCACCTACGATACGGTTTTGTACCTACTTCGTAAACTAATTTCATGTAGATTTTTCGTATGTTGGCATGAATTCTGGACGGTGGTTATCTACCACGTATACAGAACGTACATCTAAACCAAAGTGAGGTGCGCTACCTACGTTTACACCTGTTGAACCAATGTTCCATCCGAATAAGTGTAATCCTGATGTAGATTGTGTTCCACGGTATTTAACTGTGTCCGTTAATGTTTTTACCAACTAAAAGCACCCATACGTACAGCGTTTGTTGCTAATGGAATGTATGCGTGTCCTCCGTTAGGATTGTAGTTAACAGCACAGCTATCTCCAGCTGCGAATACATCTTTAACAGATGTTTCCATGTAGTCATTAACGATGATAGCACCGTTAGGCATTGCTTCTAATTGATCTTTAACTAAGTCATTGTTTGGACGGAATCCTACACATAAGATAACCATGTCAGCTTCGTATTCGCCACCAGAAGTTACAACTTTGTTAACAACCTGTTTTCGCCTTCGAATGATTTAACCATTTCGTTTAAGCGAACTTGTACACCACGTTCACGTAAGTCTTCTTCTAAGATATCAGTGAATTCTGGGTCTAAGTATTTGTTTAAGATACGGTCTAATCCGTCAACTAATGTTACTTTCTTTTACCTTCTAAAGCAAATGCTTCTACTAATTCGATACCAATGTATCCACCACCAACAACAACGATTTTCTTCTTGTCAGTTTTTCTTAGCGAAGATTTCTTTTAGCTTGGTTATAGTTTTTACATAATTGAACGTTTTTCTAATTCACGTCCTGGAATTGGAGGAAGAATTGGCCAAGAACCAGTTGTTAAAACTAATTTATCAAAAGTTTCTGTTTTTCTTTCTCCTGATTTTAAATCTTTAACTGTTAAAGATTTACCTTTTGTATCGATGCTTGTTACATCATGTTCCATATGAACTTCTGCTCCTAATGAAGCTAATTCTTCTGGACTAGAATAGAATAAGCCTTGAGGGTCTTTCACAACTCCTCCACGTATAACGCAATACCACATGATAAGAATGATACATTATCATTTCTTTTCATATACTACGACTTGTGCGCCTGGGTTATCATTTAAAATTGTTTTTACTGCAGCAGTACCCGCATGAGTACATCCAACTACTACAACTTTCATGTATGTTAGCCTCCTATGTTTTCATAATAAATAAGAATGATTCTCATCTACAAGTGATATCGTATACAATTTTTAAATTAAAAAGCAAACGTTTTGCTTTCAAGTTTTAATAATTTTTATTTTAGTTTTTAAACTCGTAATTGTTTCAATTATTATATCATTTTTAAAAATAAATAAAAGGATTTTTATGATTTGATGCGCTTCTTCAAATCTACTAATAAACTCTCTTAAAAATCGTTTGCGTTTTTAAATAAAAATACCGTGGACAACATTTAGCCACGGTAAATTTCGTTATAAAATATATTCTGCAAGTAAACGTTCAAAGGTACGAATATTAATGTCTCTCTTCAACTGAATCTTAATATTCCCCGCTCTTGTCCACAACTCTACTTCTGAAGTAAAATCTAACATTCCAGCATTTTCGGTAGACCACATATGAACTGAACTATAGGGTAAAGAATAAATCTCTACCTTACTTCCAGTCAACCCTTGAACATCCTTAACAATTAATCGCTTGTTGGTAAATATCGCCACATCACGAACCGTTCTAAATGCTCATTCTGCTACTTCCCCATTAATTAATAATTCTTGAATATCATGTGGTACTGGAATTTCTTGATAAAATATCCAACTTAAATTTATTATAGTTTAGTTCTCTATTCCTAAAGCAATTTCTTTTCAACAATAGAAGTTACTAATGCGTTCCCCATAAAGCTATCTTCTAAATAGATCTCCACAGAAATCAATTAATCTATCAAAGTTATCACGTTTTTCAACTCTATAATATATTTTTCTAAAATACTTTGAGTATACATTTTATCAGTCTTTAAAAAGTTACTAATACTAGTCACATTTCCATTACTGTATTCTGTCTGATATAAATCTTGAATAAAAATAACTAATTCAAAAATTAATTTTTCTAACAACTCATTAATATCATCACCTGTATAATTTCGAAGAAAATATCCAAATTCAAAGTGATCAATAAAATCTTCTACTTTTCTTATCTTGTAATTTGTAATCTTTATTCACTAAACCATAAATATAACTCCATTAATGCAATAATTGATAATTTAGAATTATTTAATACATTCATTTCATCTATACTTAGAGTAGTAAATGCCGTATTATTTTTGAATTTTTGAATAGCTATATCTACTCTTATTCAAATTAATTAAGTCAATTAAAAATCAACTTTTTCTGGTTCTTTTAGAATATTTAAGGTAAAAATCTGTTTATAATGACTATTATTTGAAAACAAGGATTTTTATTTGATCTCGCAGTACCAGGCTTTTGGTATCTAAAAAGCATAAATTAATTGAGCTAATTCTTCATTTTTTTATTTTCTTTTCTGCAAATTTCTTAGGTACAGAGATTCCTCTTTTTATTTCTAAGAAATATCCTCTATCCTCTAAAAGTTTTTAGAGTAATCATTTCAAGTGCATTTGATTTTTAAATCACGAGGTTGGATTGGTTTTTGAGAGTTTGTTGCTTCTGCAATTTCATTAAAAAATCAATTGACTGAGATTTATTATTAGATTTATCTTTCCCATGATTTTTACGTTTTTTTCTACTCTTTTTACAATTTTTGCCATAACAAAGAAATCTTCATTTTTCGATTTAAATTCTTTTAGCAATTAAAGTAGTAGTTTGACCTCCATTTTACAATTGAAAAATTATTTACAATCACATAATTTCCATCAAATGAATAATCATCACAGGCTATTGTCAATCCATTATTCTTAAAACCAAAAATCATCTTTTATCAAAATTTATTGTTTTCACAATTCCTTCGTCAACATTTTTGGCTTTAATATACCTTCTAATATTTAAATTTAACAAACCTTTATTTTCATATTTATCATACGCTGTTTTTAAACTACTAGCACTAATATTAACAACAACACCTTCAAAAATTATTTGAATTGTATTCTAAAAATATTTCTAGCACGATCAATTTCAAATTTATACTCACTGACAACATCTAATTCTGTTTCCAAATCTTGAATTATTTTTCAATCTCATATTCCCATAAAAAGGTTAGTTCAGAAAATAGACTATTATTTTTCTACGTTGGAACTTACCCTTTCTTGATCAAATTTAGACAAGGATACAAATACTATTTCAATATTACCTTCATTTTCATCATTCAATCTATCAGAAACATTTAAATACCTAGCTTTTAATTTTTATTGTAATCTGAAGTATTTTTGCTTTTCTAAAAATTTCCTATTGTTTTATTAATCTTATCTATTTCTGCAACAACACTATTAACCTCACAATTTTTGGAATACTTACTTTGTCCTATAATGACTTTTTGAATTATCATCGTCAAAATAAACAAAAATCAATCCCTCCATCATTTGGACCATCCGTTATGTTTTCATTTACAATATCAAACCAAACCTTCTCATAATCTAAAGTTTTATAACAATAAAGTGAACACACAAGAAAGTTAAATGCTTTTTCTTCAGTAAAACTGTCTTCTTTTTTCTGAAATTTTTAAAATTTTATCAATCTCTTTTTATAACACTAACCATATCCCTACTCCTTCTCATATTAATCTGGATTTATCAACAAATTAATACTATTTACAAAAATTTTTCAATACTCTACATTAAATTTTTCAAAAATTATGGTATATCGTCATTATAACATAGAAGTTTGGTATTAAATCATAATTTTTCACAAAATATACTCTATGATTTCATCAAATTCATCATTCAATAAATTCATTTCATCAGTATGCATATATTTTTGGTACATCATGTCTAGTGCATATTGATTGGTAATGTCTTTTTCAATGCTGATTAATGCTGTTATAAATTTTTGTAATCTTTTTGCATCATTTCTTCAATAGCTTTTTTTGTTTCTATAAAGTCCATTTTACTTCTCCCATCTTTTCATTTTGTACTCATAGTATAGCATTAAACCTTTTAGAATTCTCATTATTTCCTCAACCTTCTTTCCATTTCAAAATCATTGTCGTTATATCATAAATGTCTTATAATAAATTACATTCAAAAAAAGGAGGTTCTTTATGAAAATTTTATTCATATGAGTATGTATTAAGTCAAATTAGTCAGCAAGATTGGGTAATGGTTATTCTTTCTGCGTTATTGATTCTTGTGACTGGATTTTTTTGCTTTTTAAAAGCTTATCAAGATAAACGTGGTAGTAAGTTTCGTGAATTATCGATTATTTCAATTTTAGCTTTAGTGGCGGTTGTTTTGATAGGGATTTCTAATTTCCAAAGTAATCACTCTACAAATAATCAATTCCGTAACTCTCACATTTTTATTGAAATTGTTTCAAAAAGAATTAGGCGTGGAAAAAGAAATGATTTATGTCAATACTTCTTCTACGACTGATGGAGTCATTATCAAAGTCGAGGGATCAATTTTATCGTGCTTTTAAATGGTTCCAATAAAGATAGTTATTTATTAGAGAAGATGGAATTATATAAATCAGATGTTGAACTTGTGGAGGTTAAAAAAATAATGAGCTTTTTATTACAATTGCGATTAAGTTAGCTTTAGGTCTTATTTCTTTAGTATTTGTCATTAATGTAACTGGTAAAGGAAATTTAGCACCAAGTTCTGCAGTTGACCAAATACAAAAACTTTGTTCTCGGGGGAATTATTGGTGGGATAATTTACAATAGTTCTATTTCAATTCTTCAGTATGTGGTTATTTTAATTATTTGGACAATCTTAATCTTACTATTGAAATGGTTGAATACAAATGTTGCAGTTATTAAGCAATTAATTGACGGTAAACCTGTTTTAATTATTAAAAATGGAAAAATTAGACCCAGAAGCTTGTCGTTCTAAAGGGTTATCTGCTTCAGATGTGGCTCTTAAATTACGTTCTCAAGGTGTTTTCCAATTAAAAGATGTAAAAAGAGCTGTGATTGAACAAAATGGTCAATTTATTGTTGTAAGAATGGGCGATGAAAATCCTAAGTATCCAATTATTACGGATGGTGTTGTTCAAACAGAAATTTTAGACACGATTGGTAAGTCTGAAGAATGGTTAATGGAAGAATTACAAAAAGAAGGCTATGATAATGTAGCGGATATTTTTCATTGCTGAATATGATAAAGGTCAAATTAATATCGTGACTTACTAGTTTAAATACAAACACTCACAATTTTATGGTACAAACCTATAAAATTATGAGTGTTTTTCATCAAAGTGATTGATTATAAGCTCTTATATTCTGCTTCTAATCCACAGAGTGTCGAAATAATATTCTATATATTTTTGTATCGACGGTTTTAAATCAAATAACTTCGATTTTTTTATGGACAAAATTACTAGTCTACCTAGTTATGACAAGAGCCACAAAAAAAGGTTAGGATGCTTTTTCCTAACCTTTTTCCAACTTTTACTTCCATTTTAAAAAGAGAATTTAAGCCAAAGTGGTCACTCACTTGAGGACTATTGTTACCATCAAAAACGACATGTAGATTTTTCTACCTCTAACTCTTTCGTAGTAAAAACATAGTCAATACGAAGTGGTTCTGTATTCCTTCCATCCATCAATTTCTGGTGGAACAGTATAGCTACCACTTTTCTCTTTAGCAACTTCAAATGCATCTTGTAAGCCTAATGGACTAGCTAATATAGCTTGATAACCTTCTTGACCAGCTGGGTTGTTAAAAATCTCCAGCTAACAAAAGAGCTTGTTTAATGATTTCAATACAGTCTCAAATATTGCCCATTCTTCTTGGAATCCTTTATCCCACCAAGAAAGATGAACACTAGCAACTGCAAGTTCCTTACCATCCACTACCGTTTCAGCTAAGGCAACACGACGAGTATGATAGTCTGTTGGATCATCCACATCTGAAACTAAAATTTCTCTAACTTCAATAGGTATTTTAGATAAGATTGCTACACCTTCATGGTAGCGATCATAACCGATATGATTATAGGACCAAGTCCAGTAATAATTTCTGCCATTTTTCAGATAATTTTTTTCAACCAAAAAGTCTCACATAGTGATCTTGGTGAATCGGTTCTGCAGATGGCAAAGCTTTTATAAAACTCATCAACTTTTACCTCTTTGCGAAGTAATTTCCTGATTGACTTCTTGAAAACAAATCAAATCATAATTCTTATCAAGAATATCTTGAAGTAAGAGATTAAATTTTTCTTCTGCTTCTTTCTCCATCCAGCTATGAGTATTAAGTGTTAAAAATTTCATATTTTTTTCTCCTAAAAACAAGAGGTTGGAAAAATAGATTCCAACCTCAAGATTCTTATAATTCTACTTTAGCAACTACTGTGTTAGCTGCAAGAGAACCTGTTTGTTCTAATTTAACTGATTGAATCGCATCAGCATTTGTGAAGACAACGATTATTGAAGTTTCACGTCCTGCTTCACGGATAGCATCCAAGTCAGCTGTGACAAGAAGATCACCTGCTGCAACTTTTTGTCCTTCAGCAACATGAACTGTAAATGGTTTTCCTTCAAGACTTACTGTGTCCAATCCAATGTGAACAAGTACTTCAAGACCTGCTTCAGTCACAAGACCAAGAGCATGTTTTGTAGGGAAGATACTTGATACAGTACCTGAAACTGGAGATACAATGTTTCCATTTGCAGGTTCTACTGCAAATCCATCACCCATCATTTTTTGAGCAAATACTGGATCTTTTACTTGTTCCAAGGCAACAACTTGACCGTCTGCTACTGAGTAAACTTCCTCAGTAAGACCTTTGAAGTGAACAGTGTTTTGTTGTGCTTCAGTCATTTGGCTTGGAAGAGTTTCAGGAATGATTTCACCTGAATCAAGGATATCTTGGATATCAGATTTCAATACGTCTGCTTTTGGACCGTAAATAGCTTGAACCCCTTGTCCTTTCATGACAAGACCCATAGCTCCTTCTGCTTTCCATTGCTCTGCATTTCCTACTTTATCTGCATCTTTAACAGTTACACGAAGACGAGTCATACATGCGTCAACATCAACGATGTTTGCACGTCCACCAAGAAGGTTAATAATGTTTACAGCTTGAGAACCTTCTGCAACTTTTTACTTCATTGCTAGCTTCTTCTGAAGCTTCAGCAGTTTCATAGTTTCCGTTACGACCTGGAGTTGCATAGTTGAATTTTTGAATCATAAAGTTTGCGATAAAGTACATAATTACAGCAAATAGAACTGATACCCACACAAAGTTAACGATATCCATACCGATACCAGCGCTAATCGCAATTGGTGTACGAGTTAAGAACTCGATTGAACCAAATGAGTGCATACGTAAGTTCACCACATCAGCCATAGCAAATGCTGCACCTTGAACTAGTGAATAAACAAGATATAAAGGTGTTGCGATAAACATAAACATGTATTCGATTGGCTCTGTAACCCCTGTTAAGAATGTTGCAAAGAGCAGTTGCAATCATCATACCTTTATATTTGTGTTTCTTGTCATTATCAACATTACGGTAAATAGCAACAATCACACCCATTAAGATACCGAATGAACCAATCATTTGTCCAACTTTAAAACGAGCTGGATGAACAGTAGCTAACAGTTGTTGGTAGTGACTTGGATCTGTACCTTTAAGGTTCACAAGGTCAGTGATCCATGCAAGCCATAGTGGGTCTTGACCAAATACTTGAGTACCTTTAGCTGCACCTGTCAAGATTTCATAAGTACCACCAAGAGCTGTATAGTTCATTGGGATAGTCAACATGTGGTGAAGACCAAAATGGCAATAGTAAACGTTCCAGTACCATACAAGAATGGTGCAAGAATTGGAGCATTTTCTTGTGAGTTAGCAATCCAAATACCAAAATTATTGATACCACTTTGTACAAGTGGCCAAACAATTGAAAGAATAATTGCTGCAATTGCTGAACGAAGAATAACTACAAATGGTACGAAACGTTTCCCGTTGAAGAATGAAAGTGCATCAGGAAGTTTACGGAAATTGTAGTATTTGTTGTAAGCAGTTGCCCCTACAAAACCTGAGATAATCCCTACGAACACACCCATGTTCAATGCAGGGTGCTTCCATAACACTGATGAAATAATCCGCAACTTTGATTGAACCACCAAAGAGAGTTGTGACCATAGCATCTGGATTTTTCAACATATCTCCTGATACACCAAAGATTGTACCAGTGATACGGTTAATCAAGATGAAGGCAAGACCAGCGGCGAAAGCACCACCAGCACGTTCTTTAGCCCAGCTTCCTCCAATTGCTAGGGCAAACAAAATGTGAAGGTTACCGATAACCCCCCAACCAATTTGCTCAAGAATTCCACCTGTAACTACAAGTGGTGCAAAAGTTGGGTTAATCATTACGATAGACTTACCGATTGAAATCATCAAACCAGCAGCCGGCATAACAGCGATAACCACCATCAAAGCCTTACCGAATTTTTTTGCCAAAAACTCGAAAAGACATTATATTTTTTTGAATGTATCTTTCATCATTCAAATCTCCTTTATTTTTTATTTTAGGCAAAACGTTTGCACTGCCTATACATTTATTATAACATTTTACTTCTTTTTGTAAAAGTATTTTACAAAAAGAAGTATTTCTATTGACAAATACAAGTGATAATGTTTCAAATAATGTTACAATTTACGCACTGAGTGAGAAGTTTGGATATTTCATTAAATGAGTAATCTAGGTAGTGGTGCTACTGTACTTCTACTGCACTCTACTAAAAACCGTACCATAATTTTGATTATTTAAAAATGTACATAATTCTTTATTAAAAACAAAACTACACCCTAAATCACTTCAATGTGTTTAATGACACTCTCATTAAATCCAACATAGGGATATTTGTCTGTTTCAATTGTGATCTCATCATATAATTCATCTTCAGTATCTAGTTTCCCCGTAAAAAGTATGACAACGTCCTTCTAAAAACATGATCATCCACAAATGTAACTCGTATATCTTTTCCTAAATATTGTTCTAAATTCATTTTGCTATTCCTTTCTTTATGCTCTTATTATACAGCGTAATTCTAGTATTTTCATTATCATAAAAATCAATCGGTTAACCAATACTTCATAAATCCCCATGAATTACTGTTTTTTCTCCAATGTTTTTAGGTTATTCAATATATTATTTCTCAAATCCCACTCAAAAACAAACGTAAAAATGACTTTTTCATAGTAGAAATGAGATTCACTTTTTACGAAGTTGCTTGCGTCCATATTACATTAGAAAAGTCACTTCTGATAAACGACTCTCATAAACTAACATCAAACTAGAAATATCTTTTCACATGAAAATAAATGATTATTTATAAATGTTTGAAAATAACAGTAAAAACAACAGATTATTTCTATTTTTGAAAATAACAATAAAAATTGATAGTTATTTCTAAATTTTTAAAAAAATAATTACCCTTTGTACTATACTATATTTGAGGTGTTAATTATGAACTATATTAAAAGACAACATTATTTAAATTTTTTTAAGAAGATATCGTAACCGTCAAATCATTAAAGTAGTAAGTGGAGTAAGACGAGCTGGCAAATCTGTTCTCTTTCAACTCTATAAAGAAGAATTACTAGCAGATGGAGTGGATGAAGATCAAATTATATCCATCAATTTTGAGAATCTAAGGTATTATGAGCTACGACATTTTCAAACATTATTCACTTATATCAAAAGAACAGTTAGTTGAAGAGAAAAATACTATATCTTTTTTTAGATGAAATTCAACACGTTGAAAAATTTGAACTAGTAACAGATAGCCTATTCATCTTACCAAATGTTGACCTCTATTTAACTGGAGCAAATGCCTACTTTATGAGTAGCGAATTAGCAACAAATTTGACTGGTCGTTATGTTGAAATAGAGGTTCTTCCTTTGTCATTTGAAGAGTATTTATCAGCTCAATCTCTTTCAGAAAAATACGAATACTACAGAAATTTTTTAACAATTATCTCTTTAGTGTTTTTTTCCTTACTTATTACAGACATCATCATACGCTGAAAAATTGACTATCTAAGAGGAATCTATCATTCAATCCTTTTAAAATGATATTGTAACTAAATTAGAAATCCAAACCCAACTACTATTGAGCGTATTGTACGAACACTACTCCGTAGTACGGGAAGTTTAATATCAACAAATAAAAATTCGCAATACTCTAGTTAGCCAAAAACGTTTCAATATCTCATAATACATTGGAAGATTATTTGACAACATTGACAGATAGTTTGCTTTTTTTATTCTGTTCCACGTTTTGATATAAGAGGTAGAGCATTATTGCAACGCTTAGAAAAAATATTATCCCGTAGATTTAGGTTTACGACATCTCTTAATTCCAGATCATAAAGAAGATTTTGGTCATATTTTTGGAAAAATACTGTATATTTGGAATTGAGACGTAGATATTCACAAGTATATGTTGGTAATTTAGATAAATATGAAGTTGATTTTTGTTGTTATAACTGATGTTGGTCACTACGCTTATTATCAGGTCAGTGAAACAACACTTGCTCCAGAAACACTGGAAAGAGAACTTAGACCACTGGAAGCTATTAAAGATCAATTCCTAAATATCTATTAACAATGGATACGATTCAGCCAACAGCAAATTACAATGGTATTGAGAAGAAAAATATCATAGATTGGTTACTAGAAAAAAATAAATAAGCATATTTCATAACCACCCTTCACGTTTGCGGGTGGTTTATTTGTCTTATACCTTACACTGAAAAATTGACAGGTGAGCATCCACTCACTATAATCCTTTTATTGTACGGTGAGTGAATACTCACTATATTATTTTATCCAAAAAGTGAGTGAATACTCACTTACAAAGAAAGGAAACTGCAAATGGAAAAATTTGATTGAAATTAAACAAATAAAAATCTTTTTGCTTCTCAAAAAAAGTATTAGATGGTGTGTCATTAACTCTACCTTCAGACAAATTTTAGGATTAATTGGTCCCTCTGGAGCTGGGAAATCAACTTTTAATAAAAAAACGATGTTGGGGATGGAAACAGCAGACGAAGGAACTACACTAGTTCTTGGTGAAAAAATGCCTAATCGACAAGTTTTAAGAGACTTAGGTTATATGGCACAGTCTGATGCGCTATATGAATCTTTAACTGGACTTGAAAAATTTACGATTTTTTTCGGTCAAATGAAAAATGAAAAAGAAGTATTAGATTCAGCCATTTCGCATGTTGCTGAAGTAATCGAATTAACAGATCATCTAAATAAACTTGTATCTAGCTATTCCGGTGGAATGAAAAGAAGACTATCGCTAGGAATTGCCCTCCTTGGAAATCCAAAGTTACTAATTTTTAGATGAACCTACTGTAGGAATTGATCCTTCCCTTAGAAGAAAAATTTGGAAAGAGTTGCATTATTTAAAAACAAACGGAACTAGCATTTTGGTGACTACTCATGTAATGGACGAAGCAGAACTTTGTGACAAAAATCGGTTTACTTTCAGGTGGAAATCTGATTGCCTTGGGAACTCCTGATAAACTCAAGCAGAAATTTAATGTTCCTACAATGGAAGAAGTATTCCTAAAAAGCTGAACTTAATCAAAATTAAGAAAGAAGGTATAAAAATGCGTATTTTTTACAATAGCTCAAAAAGGTAATAAAAGAACTTTTTCGCGATAAACGTACTCTTGCCCTGATGTTTATAGCACCCATTTTTATCATGTGGTTAATGAATGTGATGTTTTCTGCATCTACTACAGTTGATCTGAGACTTGCAATGGTAGATGTCCCTGAATCGGTGATATCTAATATGGAGCAAAACAGATATTTAACAATTGAAAAATATAACTCTGAGAAGGTTGCAGAGGAATCCTTGGAAAATAATGAGATAGATGGTGTGATTGTTTATGATAACGAAGAAGGATACCGTGTTAAATATTCTAATACAGATTCGACAAAAACAACTGTCACTAGGGCAAGCTATCAATTCAGCTATAACATTTGCTCAAATTAATAATTTAGTTCAAGCTTATTCAAAAAATTGCACCACAAGCAAACAGTGAAAAAAATGTCCTTAGAAGCTACTACAATTTCTGAAAGTTACGCTTATGGAGATCAGGATACAGGATATTTTGCAAAAATGATTCCTATCTTGATTGGATTTATTACTTTTCTTTTTTTCGTATTTTTAATTTCAGGAATGGCTTTACTTAAAGAAAGAACAACAGGAACACTGGATCGTTTATTAGCAACTCCTGTAAAACGATATGAAATTGTCTTAGGTTATATGCTTTCATATGGTCTATTAGCAATCATACAATCACTTATCATTTTCAGCTCAGTAATTTGGCTCTTAAATTTTGAGATTGTTGGAAACATATTTTACGTTCTGTTAATTAACGTTATATTAGGTATCGTTGCCCTATCGTTTGGTCTTTTTGTTATCTACTCTAGCAAGAACTGAATTTCAAATGATGCAATTTATACCATTAGTTGTTATACCACAACTTTTCTTTTCAGGAATTATTCCACTTGACTCCATGGCAAGCTGGGTAAGTCTTGTAGGGTAAAGTTTTACCATTATCCTATTCAGGAGATGCTATGACTAAAGTTATGCTTGAAGGAAGAGGATTGTCAGATATCAGTGCAGATTTACTCGTTTTACTTGGATTTTTAGTTGTATTAACCTTTGCAAATATAATTGGTTTAAAGAGGTATCGTAAGGTTTAGGAGGAAAAATACTTTATGAGTTATACAATACTTGAAACATATGATAGATGGTTAGAATCTGAAAAATATGCCAGCTGGTAAAAAGAAAGTTATGAGAGCAGCCGCCAAATTATTTTCAAAACGAGGTTTTTAATGGTACTTCTACCCTTGATATTGCTGAAATGGCAGGAGTTAGCCAAGCAACTATCTTTAAGTATTTTAAAAACAAAAGAAGAATTACTAACTCGAATTATCATCCCAATTTTTACCTCAAATTTTTAATGATTTTTACCCTCGATTGATTCAGTATCAAAAATTAGATGAAATCATAGAATTTGTTATTCAAGATAGATTAAACTTTATATCAAATAACCAAATAATTCTAAAGATTATTTTTCAGGAAGCACTCATTAACGAATCATTCCGACTAGAAATAATGAATAGAATGATGAGCTATGATATTGGAAGTCAAATGATTAACTTTTTAGATTATGTAAAAAGAAAAATCCTCAAATGAATCAAGAACTTTCTCATGTTGAAATTCTACGAATTTTTACTGGCCCAATATTAGCATATTATTCTCAACGTTTTATACTTGGAATAAATTCTATGGATGAAAAACATGATCTTCATCTGATAAAACAGCAAATTATCACTAATTTACTCTTAAAAATAAAGAAAATGAAAAAGATTTACGAAGTTCATATCTTTTCATTTTCAATATTAAAACTAATCTATTCATTAAACTTTGAAACATCCAAGACTTTTTTTCTTGGATGTTTTTTTATTCTACCTAGAGATTTTTAAGGATAAACACGGTGAACTTATTTTTAAGAATGCTTATCGAGAAATGTTAGCAATGAGACTCACTTTACGAGGCTACTTACGTCCACCACTACATTCAGAGAAAACACACTCCTCCTCCCTCTCATAAAAATCACGCCAAAATAGAAATGACTTTTCTTCGTAGCATAAGTACTAGAATCTGTCCCATCAGATTCTAGTACTACGTCCATTGATACACATAGAAAAGTCACTTTCTATGCCCTATATATGAAAAACACCCTGTGGAAAATCCACAGAGTGTTGAAATGTTGATATATAAAATATTAACGTTTTGAGGCTATGGCTCTTTCATAGCCTCGCAGCCGTGGCTGTAAGTTGCTAAAGCAACAACACCCACGTCAATTGTTCACACCAGTTCTCAATAAAAAAAGTACCCTGTAAAAACAGAGTACTTTGAATTCGTAATATAAAAATATTAACGTTTTGAGAACTGGCTAGCTTTCGAGCTTTTTAAGACCTGGTTTTTACGTTCTTTCATACGAGGATCACGAGTTAATAAACCAGCAGCTTTTTAAAAGCGCCACGGAAATCAGGATCAACTGTTAATAATGCACGAGCGATACCATGACGGATAGCTCCTGATTGACCAGTGAATCCACCACCATTAACGTTTACTAATACATCGTAAGTTCCGATTGTTTCAGTAATGTTTAAAGGTTGTTTGATTACTTCGTGTAAGTAAGCAAATGGAATGTATTCTTCAATTGATTTTTGTTAATAGTAATTTTACCTGTCCCTGGTACTAAGATAACACGGGCAGTTGAGTTTTTACGGCGTCCAGTGCCGCGGTATTGATGCTTGAGCCAATGCTTTTTCCTCCTTAAATTAGTGATTGGATGTCTACTGCTACTGGTTGTTGTGCAGCATGTGGATGTTCAGCTCCACCGTAAACATGTAATTTAGTAAATTGACGACGTCCTAAAGAGTTTTTAGGTAACATGCCTTTGATTGATAATTCAACTAATTTACGAGAGTTGTTTGCACGTAATTCACCAGCTGTACGAGCAGTCAATCCACCTGGGTGGTTTGAGTGGTGATAGTAAACTTTATCAGATGCTTTTTTTACCTGTTAAAGCTACTTTATCAGCGTTGATGATGATTACGAAATCACCTGTGTCAACGTTAGGTGTAAATGTTGGTTTGTTTTTCCACGTAAAATGCTTGCAGCAACAGCTGAAAGACGTCCTAATGGTACATCAGTAGCGTCGATTACAACCCAGTTACGTTCAGTAGTGCTAGCTTTTGCCATAAATGTTGTACGCACGATTATTTCCTCCAAATTCTTCTTGGTATTTCTTCACATTGAGTTTAACGGGGCTCAATGGTGGTTTATCTTATTGGAATATCGAGTGATTCCTTTACTAAATGTAAGTAATCTCTCAGATAATTATTTAGCTAATGCTGATTTAGCTTGTTCAGCTAAAACAGTGAATGCTGCTGCATCGTTAACTGCTAAGTCAGCTAACATTTTGCGGTTCATTTCAATACCAGCTAATTTTAAGCCGTGCATTAATTTGCTGTAGCTTAATCCGTTTAAGCGAGCTGCCGCATTGATACGTGCAATCCATAATTTACGGAAGTCACGTTTCTTTTGACGACGGTCACGGTAAGCATACATGTATGATTTCATGACTGCTTGTTTAGCTGTTTTAAATAATTTTGATTTCGCTCCGTAGTAACCTTTAGCTAATTTTTAAAAACACGGTTACGACGACGACGAGTAACTGTTCCACCTTTAACACGTGGCATAATTAATTCCTCCTTGGTCTTTCAGTCTCTTGCGACTGTCTAGAAAATGTAATAGTTTTGCGTGCTGAATTAACGCATTTTGACTTAATTGTTGTTTAATACGTTTGATGTCAGTAGCGTGAACCATTGTTTGTTTACGCAAGTGACGACGTTGTTTCTTAGTTTTACCATGGAAACGGTGGCTTGTGAAGGCTTGTGAACGTTTTTAATCCTCCACCACCTGTACGTTTGAAACGTTTAGCTGAACCACGGTGTGTTTTTGTTTTGGCATGAGACTTTCCTCCTGTTACTTTTTACTTATCATTTTTGGGCGCTAACATCAAGAACATGCTTCGTCCGTCCATTTTTGCCTTTTGTTCGACAGTTGCAAGTTCACTAACTTGTTCTGCCAAACGTTCTAAAACCTTTTTGTCCAATCTCTTTATGAGTAATGGCACGTCCTTTAAAGCGGATTGTAGCTTTCACTTTGTCGCCTTTTTCAAGAAACTTTTTGTGCTGCTTTTCAATTTCGTATTAAAGTCGTTTTCATCGATTGTAGGGCTTAGACGCACTTCTTTGATATTGATGACTTTTTGATTTTACGAGCTTCACGTTCTTTCTTTTTGTTGCTCAAAGCGATACTTACCATAATCCATAATTCAGAGCAACTGGTGGTTTTGCATTTGGCGAAACTAAAACTAAATCTAGTCCAGCTTGTTCTGCTAAACGTAATGCATCGTTTTTTGTTTGAACACCAATCTGTTCACCGTTATTGTCAATAACACGTAACTCACGAGCTCGAATTCCATCATTGACCATCATATCTTTTTGCTATGATTGTTTCACCTCAAAATTTTTGAGAGAAAAAGCAAAAAGCAACGGAACAAGTATCCCCGCTGCCAATGTCTTCATTAAATAAACATTACTATCGGCCCAAGGACTTTTTGTCAACTTAGGCGAGAAGCGGGATGCTTCTGCTTATTTTCTCAACTTCTGTAGTTTACAGTAATCCTCTACTCTTGTCAACAGTTTTCTACAAAATTATTTTATATTTTTAAATTTTCTCAAAACTCCATCGTCTTTTTATCCAATTTGTTCTATAATATAAGTACTTAAGGGAGGAATTTTTATGAAAAACAATATTTAGCAATATTATCTACTTTATTTGTTTTAGCAGCTTGTAAGAGTCAGACTTCTACTCCTACTGAGATCTACTACTCAAAACAACTGTTTCTTCAACAACAACCTCAACTACAAAAATAACAACAACTAAGGAACAACCTACAACAGCTAAAACTGCTTCTGAAACGAAACAAGAAATGACTACTCAAGAAGCAAAGAAAGTTACTGTTCAAAATAATACTGCTCCAACTCCTGCTTCAATGAATATCGAGAAATCAAAACAGGAAATTTATCAAGTATAAAAGGAACATGGAGAAACTGACTATGGACAAGAATTAACGTTCCATGAAAATGGAACAGTTTCTATTAAAGACTCTACTTTTAAAGTTCAACCAACACAAACTCAGTATCAAGAAGGTTTGTTAAACTGGATTTTTCACTCCATTAGACAATCAACCTGCTATAGGAAGTGCAATTATGACTTTTTGTACCAAAAATCAAGTCGTAACATATGGACTCATTGAAGGAAATAAAAGATACTTCTGATGTAACAAAGGATCGTTTATTTGGTACTCAATCTGCCCTAACTCAGATGCACTGAAAAAGCAATGTATTATAAAGTTTCAGACTAATAAAAATGGCATCGACCTTTTTGGTTGTTCGACAAATCCTGTTGGTGAGAAATCACCGACAGGATTTTTACATGCAAAAAAGAGAAATCCGAGTTATGATTAAGTCGTCTAAAACAAAAAAATCAAAGGAGGATTTCTCTCATGGACTATTGTATACGAAAATTACTAAGATTAACAGAAGAAAATTTTATTACGGATGAAAATTGGTTTAGAAATCGTGACAGAAAAATAATGAAACAGTTTATAAAAATAAAAAGGAACTTGGACAAATACTTGTACTTCTTGTCTGTATTGTTCTAATGAAAATGTGATTAAACATTCTCCTGTAGAACATAAAATTAGAATTCCACATCTATACGGAAATAAAAACTCTTTTAGACTTAAAAGTACAACGATTCATCTGTAAAGATTGTCATAAGACATGGGCGGCAGATTGCCCTCTTGTTCCTAAAAACAGTAATATTTCTTATGATTTAGAGTGCCAAATTATGTTGTATTTAAAAGAAAAACTTCTCTAGAAAAACAATCGCCAAACTTCTTTCAATCTCTGATAAGACTGTCGAAAGAGTGATGAAGAAGTTTAAAAATAAAAAAACAATGCAACAATATAACTATTTACCTAAAAGTGCTTTGTTTAGATGAATTTAGAGGCGTTAAAAACGCAACAAGGAAAAATGAATTTCATTTGTTTAGACGGAGAAAATTGCCAATTAATTGATATTTTACCTGGTAGAACACTTCATGAATTAATTTCTTTCTTTATGAAGTTCTCCCGTAAACAACGTTTAAAAAGTAAAATATTTAGTGATGGATATGAATGCTCTTATCAAAAACCTTATTAAAACAGTATTTCCAAACGCTGTTATCGTGGTAGATCGATTCCATATCGTTCAACATATGAATCGTAATTTTAATCAACTCCGAGTAATAATTATGAAGCAATTCTCAGCGAAATCAACGCAACAGAAAACATTGAAACGCTACTGGAAACTGCTGTTAAAACCAAGCGATGAATTAGATGAAGAAAAAAATTAAGGTACAATTTTCACTTCAAAACCCTATCTTACTCAAGCGCAATTGGTAGAAAAAAATTATTGAGCTTTGACGAAGTCTTATCAGATGCATATGATTTCATCCAAGAACTTAGAAAAAGCTTACAAGAAAAAAGATTATGAGGCATTTATGACATGTATAAAAGAGATACCACGACAATTACCTTATGAATTTAAGAAGAAGTTTGAAGTGTTTAAACGTTTTAAGGATGGGATTTATCAAGCCTTTTCGACAGGATATTCCAATGGATCTATTGAAGGAACGAATAATCTCATTAAAGTGATTAAACGTGTGGCATATGGATATCGAAATTTTGAGAATATGAAATTAAGAATTAAGATTATTAAAGGGCTGTTTTTACCCCAGTCAATAGAAAGTCATTATGATTTAAGAAAGTATGTATAGAGTCGTTTTAACTTGACAATGAGCCTCCATGGGCATGTTGAATTGGGGGAAGCGAAAAATAATATCAAATTTCACAGCCCCCAAACCGCTAGCCGCGGATAACATGCCCCTACTCATTATAAAGTTAAAACTAGATTTCGTTCATAGTTATGTTTGTGGTAGATTATTAAATAGATTAAATCGTTAATTTTCTCCCACCTTATTCATTTAAAAAAGTAAAGACTTAATTTGGTGTTAAATTTTATCCACCAACAGAATTTGTCGATGAGCCCTTTTTGAGGCGTAGCCATTTTTCTATTTAATTTCCTAAGAATTTCTCAAGAAACATACTTGCGATGGTGAAATAAACAAACACACTCGTTAAGTCACTGACGGTCGTAATAAATAAACCACTCGCAAATGAAGGGTCAAATCCATAGAATCAATTAATAATGGAATTAAACTTCCCGCAATCGTTGCTACTGTAATTGCAAAGAACATTGATACTCCAATAATGCCACCTAGAGTCCAGTTCGCTTTGCTACAAACCTACTACAACAAAAATGATTAAGCCTGTCACAATCCCACTAATAATCCCTGTTGCAACTTCTGATAATATCGTCTTTACAAATACTGGTTCGTCTTCATTTAATCCAATCTTACGAACCGCAACGGCTAATGATTGTGTTCCCGCATTCCCTGCTGTACCTGTAATTAATGTAATGAAAATTGAGAGTACACTAACTTGTCCGATTATCCCTTCATAACGACTTAATAAGGCTGCTGTTGTTAATCCTAAGAATAATAAACTAATTAACCATGGCAAACGTTTAGATGCTGCAATAAATGGATTCACTGATTGTTCATCTACGTCTACTCCTGCTAAACCAGAGTAGTCACTTGTTGCTTCTTCATCAATAACGTCAATGGCATCATCGACTGTAATAATCCCAATAAGTTTTTCTTCTTCATCAACAACTGGAATGGCTAAGAAGTCATAATCTCGAATCATTTTTGCTACAGCATCTTGCGCTTCTTGCACTTCTACAGAAACGACACGATCCACCATAATTTCATTAATTTTTCACATCTTCTTTATGAACAATTAAATCTTTTAGTGTTAAGACACCTTTTAATCAGTTCTCTTCATCTACGACATACACATAATAAATTGTCTCTGCTTCTTCCGCCATTTTTTAACAGTCGTCATCGCGCTTCCAACTGTTTAGCTTTCATGAATGGCGATAATTTCTGTAGTCATCATCGCTCCAGCTGTATCATCTTCATAATTTAATAAGTTGCGGATTTCATTGGAAGTTTTATGAGGCATCATGCGCAAATATTTTTCTCACTTCATCTTCTTGTACTTGTTGCAAAATATCTACCGCATTATCGGCATACATTTCTGCCAACATTCTTGCAGCATAACGCTCATCCATTTCACGAAGATATTCTTCCACATCTTCCACATCTTCTTCAATAATTTCAAATACAGGTGCCATGTCTTCAGGCGACAGATATTGATATACCAATTGACGTTGTTCCACACTTAGTGATAAGTAAATTTGCGCTTGATCATAAGTATGGTTTTCTAAAAATATTTCTTTAAATTGATGTTTATCATCTGTTTTTAACGTATGATGAATTTGTTCTAAAATTTCATCAAATTCATAAAGCCATTTCAGGCATCGAATCACCTCTATTTATTCATTCTTTTTCACTTGAAATAATTATACCTTTAATCCTACAAAATTGACAATATGAACTCCTATTTTTATAGATTTTATTCATTGATTTTTGCTACTAATAACAAATAAATGATTAGGAGATGCGTTATGAAAAAAGACTTTTCTTATCAACTTTACTCGTAGGTGCTTGCCTATGTGCTTCTGCTCCAATTTTTTTGCTCAAGAAACAACCAATGCTAAGCAAGAGTTAACGAGTAAGACAGCAGTTTCTACTTCAACTATTAAAAAATCAATGGAAACAAGTAGATGGCGCTTGGTACTACTACAATGAACAAGGCGAGGAGCTTAAAACAAACATTCTGAATTCCTACTACTTCCATAAAGATGGAAAAATGGCAAGTAGCGAATGGATTTTTTGAAAATAATCATTGGTATTATGCAAAGCCTTCTGGAACTTTAGCTCAAAATGAATGGATGGAGATTAACCAACATTGGTATCTCTTTAACGCACAAGGAATTCTATTAACGAATCAATGGAAAGATGCCTACTATTTAAAAACCAACTGGTGCAATGGCAGAAAACGAATGGATTTTTGATGCTATCTATCAATCATGGTTCTATATTACTTCTAATGGACAATATGCTCAAAACACTTGGAAAGATGATTATTACTTAAAATCAGGTGGATACATGGCAAAAAATGAGTGGATTTATGATTCTTCTTATCAATCATGGTTCTATCTTGATGGCAAAGGCACTTATGTCACAGGTTACCATTTAATTAACGGCACTCTTCATAACTTTAATGAAAATGGTTCATGGGTTGAGAAATAAAAAGAATCAACATCTTCGGATGAATTACCATTTTGAAACAAGTAACTATCAAAAAGTCATTTTCCTAGATCCTGGTCATGGTGGTAAAGATCCTGGCGCACAATATTTAGGATTAAAGGAAAAAGACTTAAATCTTCAAGTTTCAAAGCTCTTAAAAAAACAAAACTAGAATCACTTGGTTATACAGTCATTATGAGCCGTTCAACAGATGTTTTTGTTGATTTTGTGACTGAACGTTCTAGAATGTCAAATGAAACAAATGCAGATATGTTTATTAGTATTCATTTTAATGCAACAGGTCATGGAAGCTTGATAGTGGTGAAGATGGAATTCAAACCTATATGTATCAACCAACGGGCAATATTCCTTCTGTCATTAATAAAAATGGCATGATAATCCTACTCGCTTGAAATATAGTTATAAACTAGGCTCATATATTCATCAATCAGTTTTAGCAACGACTCAAGCAAAAGATGCTGGATTATTAGCGAAGAGTTTTGCAGTATTACGTGAAACAAACAAACCTGCTGTTTTTATTAGAATTAGGGATATATGGACGATTCAAAAGAATCACAAAAATCCGTACAAAAGAATACCAACAAAAATTAGTAAACGGAATCGCTCAAGGAATCCAACAATATTATAATAACTAAAGAAAAACACGAGAATGCTCGATTGCATTCTCGTGTTTATTATATCTGGAAAACTTTCCCATTGTACGAGCAATAAAAAGCACCAGCTTTTATTACAGGGAAAAATCAAGACCCTAGGCTTGATTTTTAGCTATGAGACCCCGCAGGGGTCTGCTAGCGATCCTAGTACTATAGGAAAGTTTATTTGTATCTATCGTTCTCTATCCACTCCGCCATGTCCGTCGCCAACGGACCCTTAACACTCATCTGATCCCCCGTCATCGGATGAACAAAATCCAACTGACTACAATGAAGCGCCTGCCTCACAAGCGGCTCAATCTTCTCACCACCATATAAATCGTCCCCTAATAACGGACAACCAGCCAACTAAAATGCACAGAATCTGATGCGTACGCCCCGTATGCAAACGAATCTTCACCAATTGACTATGCTGATACGTCTCCTCTAACCAATACTCCGTTAAAGACGGCTTCCCATCCGGTCTCACACAACGATTAATAATCGAGATCATCCGTTCGCCCTAATTGGTGCATCAATCAAATCATGCTCTTTCAAAACATCCTGTTTCGACACAATCGCATGATACGTTTTTGAATCGTTTTTATTTCGAAGCGCTTGATCCATCCAAGCATGAGACCACACGATGCTTGCAACATCATCACTCCCGTTGTATCACGGTCTAATCTCGTTACAACATGAGTCACACAATCTTGTGTTCGTGTCGTTTGTAAATATCCTTTCACACGATTCGCCATGGATTGATCAGGGTGTAATTGTGAAGGTATTGAAGCTGTTCATGGCTTATTCACAATTAATAAGTAGTCATCTTCAAATAAAAATATCTAACGGAATATGACTGGGAACAACTGTTTCATGCTCTCCTTCAGGTGGAATCACCATTGTGAGTACATCCCCAGAAACTAATGTCTTTAAAACAATTTCTTCTCGACCATTGACGAGTAATTTCCCATTTCGTTTGACATGGGCTAAAAAATGTTTTTGTAATTCCTTTTTCTTGTAAAAACTACGCATCATCATTGGTGATGAATACGGATAAGTCCATGTTAAATTCAATGATTTCCCTCATTATCTTTCTTCTATGTCTATTTCTCTTGCCCCAATAAAAGAGTTTTCTACTCTATCCCAAAAATGAGTATGACGATAGCGTACAAAAGAAACACGCTTTTTACTAATATGTAAATGTGCTTTAACAATATCATTCGCATCATACGTTAAATGATCCATTGATAACACCATCCCATTTTTCACTATAGAGGTAGTAGGGTTAGTACTTCTTCGGGCAGAAAAATCATTGGAGAACTTAATGTACGGTATACTCGATTATTAATCAAAGCCATTTCAGTCATTTGCATGACTTCTGCTCTTGGATGAACAATGGCTCCCCCTAATGACTTATTCACTCCAGTTGAACCTGTTGGAGTAGCTACACAAACGCCATCTCTCTAAAGTTCTCAAATAATTCTCCATTAATCAATACTTCGCAGACAAGAGTTCCATTTACTTTTCTTAAAGTTGCTTCATTCAAAAGCAATATGGTAATCAATCATACCGTCAGTTTTTCTAAAGTAACATCTAATAAAGGATAACTGACACTTTCCCTTGATCATGCTTCAAACTTTCAATTAATTCACCCGCTTGAAAAATCACGCCAATCAGTATAAAAAACCTAAATGCCCTGTATGAATCGCTGCAAAACGAATATGCTCTAGTTGTGATTTATAATGATGGACAGCACCTAGTAAAAGTTCCATCTCCCCAATTGTAATCACAACATCTGGATTTTTCATCATCTCGTTCAAATTCCTTATGGCAACATAAATTCAAAAATTCATCTGCTACTTTTTGGCTTTTTCTGATTGATTATAAAATAACCCTACTTTCATCGATTCACCCACCCTTCTCTTTTTCAAATATTTAAGATTTTCTTTTACGTTGATTTTTCCTTATTCATTGAGAAAAATATATTGCGCTTCTTGAATTTCTTCTCAATTTGTGACATCTCTTCATCTAATAAGAAGGCCGCTTCTGCCGCTCTTTCTAATCGTTCATGAATAATTTCTGGAAATTCTCCTTTATATTTATAGTTTAAAGAATGTTCAATCGTTGCCCAGAAATTCATCGCTAATGTACGAATTTGAATTTCTACTAAAATTTTTCTTCCCCTCAATTCTTTGAACAGGATATTCTAATACAACATGATAGGAACGATATCCACTTGCTTTTTGATGGATATAATCACGTTCAATAATAATCGTAAAGTCATTTCGTTGACGGAGTAATCGTACCACTTCAAAAATATCATCTACGAATTGACACATAATCCGTAGTCCTGCAATATCTTGTACACCTTCTAAGAAGTCTTCAGTTAAAATCTTTCTCACTTGCATTTTTCACGGATACTATCAGGTGTTTTCACACGTCCCGTAATAAATTCAATTGGAGCGTGTTTGCCTTTTTGTCGATATTGAAGGCGAATGCCTTTTTAATTTAATTTTTAATTCTTCAATTGCTTGACTATAGGGTGCTAAAAAGCATCCCAGTCTTCAACTTCTGGTAAATATTTTTCTTCCATTTACTCACCTACTTTAATCTCATCCCTCCTATAATAGCATATTTTTACTGAGTCTAAAAAGAATTTTGATATTCTTAAACTCTTCAATAGTTATTATTTGTAATTCTAAAAATTAAGCTAAAAGTAGAAAAAAGCTTTGTGATAGAAAGAGGTAGAAACATGGCCCATTTAGAAAAAGAATATAAAAATCTTCTTACAAAGAGCAATATGAAGCTTTAAAGAAGAATTTCAATCTGTTTTCACGAAAGATATTACGCAAACGAATCAATATTATGATTGTCACCAACAATTAGAAAATAATCGTTCTGCTTTACGAATTCGTCTTATTGAGAGGACAACAAACGGGAGAAATTACATTAAAAACTTCCTCAATCAGACTGCGAAGTGATTGAAATTACTGAGGAATTGCCAAGCGAGCAATTACAATGGTGGGTTGAAGAAGATATTTTCTTACTTCCAACAAGTATTAAGTTAGCGCTTGAGGAACAAGGGATTGAATTATCCAACATTTCTCCAACTGCTACTCTAACTACCCATCGTTTAGAAGGGCTATTAAGACCTGGTTGTTTACTTGTCTTAGATGAAAGTCACTATGCAGGTCAAACGGATTATGAAATTGAAATGGAAGTTGAAGATTTAGAATCAGGAAAGGAAGTTTTCTTAGAAATTTTAAATCGTCATGGTATTACTCCACAAAAACCAATTAGTAAAATTAGACGAGCTTTACAAGCTTTTTAAAAAATATTGGCTAATTCAAGGCTTTTTATTCCGTTTTTCCAATTTTCTGATACAATAAAGATACAAATCAACGAAAGGAGATCTAGTTAGAAGTGAAGAATAGTGAACTGAGTCATATTCAACCTAGTCCATTATCTACTGAGAGAATTTTCGACTGTTACTTATTTATTAATCCAATCGGATGTTATCATTGTGAACAAGTGATGAAATTTATTGAGCAAACTCCATATAAAGTACACGTTCATTTCATACCTTTTCATAATTTTTAAATCAGTAACGCAATATGAAAAATAATCAGTTAAATGACAAGAATATTGACTTACGAAACGAAATCTATACAAAAATCTATGATGCTTCCCTATCTTATAAGGCCGCTCTTTTACAAGGATTAGGTAGAGCCTTTTTAATGGAATTGCAAACACAACTACATCTTCTTCATAAAGAATACACTCCTGAATTATTACAGGAAATCATTCAAACCATTGGACTTGATGAAAAATGTTTTTACGAAGATAAAGCAGGCAAACTCGTTCATCAAGAATATGAAAAAGATCAACAAATTGCGCAAGAAATGATGGTCGAATCAAACCCTTCTCTTGTTATCTTTGATAATTTAAATCAACAATTTGGAGTTATCTTACATGAAAATATTTCAGCAGATATGATTGAACATGTCTGTGAAAATCTACATCATGCAATGAGATAAATGCCCTAAAAACACCAAAGCATCAACCTTGTTGCGTGGTTAAAATGGTACATTAAACTATAAGAGACTGAAATTCAGTCTCTTTTTATTCATTGGAGGTTGTTATGGCAACATCAGTATTAGTATTAGATGAACAAACGATTCTGCAATTGGGGAAATTTATAAAAATTCTATCCATCAAATTCCACCTCATGCACATTATCAATTAAAACTACCTCTCTTAGTGTGACAGCTTATTACTCTGGAAAGGTTGTTTTACAAGGAAATGCTGTAGATGAATTTATCCAGAAACATGATTTAACAGCTTCAACAAGTACAAAGAAACCAAAAGTTGAGACCAATGAACTTCAGAAGGATTTTTCAAACTGGAGCGTCATTGGTAGTGATGAAGATTGGAACAGGAAGTTATTTTTGGTCCATTAACCGTTGCCTGTGCTTTTTGTCCCAGAAAAATCTTATTAAAGAATTACAACAACTTGGCGTAAAAGATTCAAAAATTTAACAGATGCTCAAATTCAAGAAAATCGTTCCAAAAATTAAAGCATTAATCCCTATAAACTACTTACACTTTTGGCCTGAAAAATACAATGAAGTGCAACAAACAAAAATTTAAACGAAATGAAAGCACTGCTTCATAATCAAAGCAATAAAATTACTGTACCAACAATTAAATCCTGAAACGGTTCAAGCTGTGTTGATCGATGAGTTTTGTTCGCAAAAATTATTACCGTTATTTAAATGAACAAACGACACCGCTTAGATCGATGACGTATTTTTAAAACAAAAGGTGAAAAGCCACCATATTGCAGTTGCTGCAGCATCGATGATTGCAAGAGATGCATTTTAGAAGGATTAAAAACATTGTCTAAAGAATATGGCTATAAACTACTATCTGGTGCTCACAGATGTCGATCAATTAGCTAGCAAAATTTTAGAATACGATGGTATGGAAGTACTAAGCAAAGTTGCTAAATTACACTTTGCCAACACACAAAAAGCCATTGATTTAGCAAAAATAATCCTGTAAACGAATATAGGGCGTGCAATCAAGTTTAAACACCCTGATTGCACGCCTTTTTACGTTTTCTAATGATTATCGTTATAAAAGTAGAAATGGAGTTTTTGATATAGTAGTACTAAGACGCCAGTAGCCCCTTCGGGTCTCTTGGCTAAAATTTGAGCCTGTAGTCTCAAATTTTCTTGTGATAGAATCTGTTATGACAGATTCTATCACTCGTACTACTATAAAACTCCTTCTTCTACTCTATCTAATAAGTATTCGTTAAAGTGGAAATAAGTTATTACGTAATTTCATGCATATCGTTTCAAAAGTTTTGACATTTCATAGTGACATGACACATGAGACCGAAGATATTCTGCCATCTTACTACAATACCAATAACTCTCTTCTTATACGCTCTCTCATAATTTTTCATTCAAAGTGGAAATGATATTTTATAGTAGTATGAGTAAAAAGAATCTGTCTCACAGATACTTTTACAGCGAAAAGTGAGACCTTAGGCTCAATTTTTTGCCAAGAAACCGTAAGGGCTTCTGGCGTCCTAATACTACTATAAAAATATCAATTTCCACGCCCGTCACTTTTTCATAAGACGAGCCAATATCACACTAACTAATATCCAAATTCCTACAATAATCCCTAACGCAATTCCCCCAACCATGAGAATGTTCTGTAAAAGGAATTTGCACATTCATTCCAAAAAATCCCGTCACAATATCCGGAACTGTTAAAAGAATAGAAATAACTGTTAATAATTTCATCGTATCATTCAAATTATTATTCAACACATTATTATATGTACCCGATAATTGCTGCAAAAATTTGAAGATTAATCGAAGTCATTTCCACTAGCTGCTTTGCTTCAATTAAACTATCCTCTAACTCTTCTTTTTTTCTATATCATCTAAAAACCTTAAATACAGATTGAGTTTTCAATTGCTCTAATACAATCGCATTTTGTTTAGTAGCTGAAACTAAATACACACTACCGATTTCCAAATCAGATAAAAGCAAATAAGTTTTTTTCTTTTGTTGTTTTTGCGTAACATCTGACTTAATAACCCTTGTTCTTTTTTTAATTTTTCAATTTTTGGGAAATAATATTCCGTAATCATAAACAAACTGGAAAAATAAAAATGTAAACAGAGACATATCTGGTCTTTCTTTTAATTCCTCTTTCATTGCTTGAATGATATATTCATTATGATGGTTTGTAATCGTAATAATTTGATTTCTACGTACAATAAATGTCATAGGAATTGTTTCGTATTGACTAGAATTTAGTGATTGCTTGATGACATTATAAATTACAATCAATGTTTCTTTACGTCGATCGTATTCAATATGAGCACGCTCATGTTCATCAAGGGCATACTCCAACATTTCACTATCAATTTCATACGTTTCATAGATAGATGAATACTCACTAATTAAATCTGAATTTATATTAATCCACGAACAAGAATTTCCAAAATTTACTACCACATAACCTTCTCCTCTAAAATATTTTTATACCAATTTATTATATTTTTAAATGGGAAGGAATAACAAATAGTATAAAAAGACTTCCCCTAGCAGAGTAGGCATGAGATTCCAAAAGCAGGCTACTACCATCCTAATACTGCTACATCAGGAAAGTCAATTCGAAAAACGAACTCTCATATTTATCATCCATTTCAAATACAAAAGACTTTCCATAGCAGTATGAGCAATAGAATCTGTCACACAGATTCTATCGCAGGAAACTTCGAGACCAAGGCTCGAAGTTTGAGGCATGAGACTCGCAAAAGCGAGGCTGCTGCCGTCCTAATACTGCTATAAAAGGAAAGTCTAATTGTATCTCTGTTACTCTTCGTTCATCAACGCTTCTAATTGTTCTAGTCGTTGTTCGAACACATTCATTGCATCATATAGATATTGAGTTTGAGTCATATCTACCCTGCTTTTTCATAACCTCAATTGGTTTGTCACTACGTCCAGCACGTAAGTAGTTTAAGTAAGCCTCTAAATCTTCAGGAGTACCATGTAAAAATCTTATCGGCTAAAGCTGTTGCAGCAGCCATACCAGTTGCATATTGATATACATAGTAATTCATATAGAAGTGAGGAATACGAGCCCATTCATAAAGCAATTTGCTCATCTTGAATGACATTCGCATAATATTTTTGGTTAATAGTTTGCATAAATCTCAGAAATAGCAGCTTGAGTTAACGGCTCACCATTTTGATCCGCCACATGAATTTGATGCTCAAACTCAGCAAATTGAGTTTGACGGAAAATAGTCGATTTAAAACGATTTAAATAATTATTTAAAAATGTATTTTTGACTCTCTTTATCCGTATGTTTCTTCAATAAGTAGTCAGTTAATAAATTTTTCATTCGTTGTAGAAGCAATTTCTGCTAAGAAAAATTGAATAATCCCCATATTGGAATGGTTGATTATGACGAGTGAAATAACTATGAGCACTATGTCCTAATTCATGAACTAATGTAAAGAAGTTGCTTAAATCATCATGCCAGTTTAATAAAATATAAGGAGCAGTTGCATAACCACCTGATGAATAACCACCACTACGTTTACCAACATTTTCAGCAACGTCAATCCAACGTTGATCATAGAAAGCTTGTTTTAAAATGTCTTGATATTCTTCCCCTAAAGGTTTTAACGCTTCAAAAGTAGCTTTAGAAGCTTCTTCATAATTATATTTAATTGGAGCTTCACCAGTAATTGGAACATACATATCATACATATGTAATTCATCTAACCCTAAAAAGCTTTTTGTTGTAAAAGCAATATAACGGTGTAATAATGGTAATTTTTCATTGACTACTTTTTTACTAAAAGCATCAAATACTTCTTCAGGAACTTGGTTCGAAGATAAGGCAGCTTGACGGCTTGATTCATAGTTATGAGCTAATGCTTTAAAATTATGAGCTTTCACTTCTGAACCTAATGTACTAGCAAAAAGTATTTTTAAAATCAATATATGGTTTTATATTTTGTTTCAAATGCATTTTTACGAACTTCAGCATTTGTTGATTCTAAGAATGTTGTATAGTTTCCGTGAGTTAATTCTACTTCTTCCCTTTTTCATTCTTAACAGTTCCAAATTTAATGTCCGCATTATTTAAGAAGTTAAATGTTTTTCCTGGTCCAGAAAAAACTTCATTTGCTTTTGATAATAGCGCTTCTTCACGGTCAGATAATACATGACCTTTACGAATACGAGCTGCTTCTAATGCAACACGGAATTCTTCTAAGCGTGGTTCTTCTTTAAAGAAGTTTTCAAATTTTTCATCTGATTTTTCTAAAATTGCTGGTTCAAACCATGATGTTGCACCTGATAATTCAACATATACTGAGAATGCACGTTGATTTAATACTTGATTTTCATCATTTGTAGTATCTTGGTCTGCTTTTTAAGTGCGAATACACATAAGCTGTTTCGATTTTTCTTCTACTTGATTCGATAATAATAAGTAGTTATATAAATTTTTCTCCAGATTGTAAAGCTGTTTCTTTACTTGCAGCAATTACTGGAATTTTTCTGATACAAAAGCTAAATCAGCTTCAAAACCAGAATTATCTGGATAAATTAATGTTAAGTCCCATGTTAATTCTACAGGAACTTCTTCACGAGTTAATGGTTTTTATCACTCATTTGTTCTCCCACCTTCATTTTTAAGATATGAAACCATTCTACTATGAATCTTTAAATTTATAAAAGTAAAAATCCTTAAAAATTAAGACTTTCTTATCTTCTTTCATTCTCAATAAGCTAATTGAGAATGAATTTCACTCTCATCTAGTTTAGAATTATTCTAATCTAGAAAAATTTTATGTTATGATTTATTCAACAAATAAAATACGAGGTGAAAAATAATGAACATTTTAGAACAAAAAAACAAATTCGATATACAATTACTTGTGGAACATTAATTTATCTTAGGACTAACTGCTAGTTTCCACGGATATAATCTAGCATCTGTTATCTGCTACTTAGCAGCTTTCTTAGTTGGAGGATTCCACTCTGCCATTGAAGGAATTCAAGAAACTTTCCAAGAACAACATTTAAATGTTGATTTATTAATGGTATTAGCGGCAATTGGTGCTTCTATTATTGGTTACTGGTTAGAAGGAGCTTTATTAATTTTTATTTTCTCATTAAGTGGAGCTCTTGAAGAATATGCTATGGCAAAAAGTCAAAAATCAATGACAGAATTATTAAACTTACAACCAAAAACAGCTACACGTATTCGTGATGGTCACTATGAAACCGTAGATGTTGAAGATTTAGCAATTAATGATGTAATTTTTCATTAAAAAGGAGAAGCTGTTCCAATGGACGCTATCCTAACAGATGGTGAAAGTTTATTTGATGAAAGTATGATTAATGGTGAACCACTTCCAGCTAACAAAAAAAGTAGGTGAAGAAATTTTCGCAGGAAGTATTAATTTACACCAATCTTGTACAGCAACAGTACACAAAAATGCAGATGAAGTTGTTATGGCTTCAAATTATTCGTTTTAGTAGAAGAAGCTCAAGAACAAGAAACAAAAACAAGTAGCTTCTAAACAAAATCGAAGACCAATATGTAAAATTTGTATTAGTATTCGTACCATTAGCTAATTGCACTATTCTACTTCGGCTTCCAATGGTCATGGCAAGAATCTTTCTATAGAGGAATGATTTTTATTAACAGTTATGTCACCATGTGCATTAGTTGCTTCCGCTAGCCCTACGATTTTAGCAAGTTTATCAAGCGCAGCAAAACAAGGGATTTTTATTAAAAGGTGGAGAAGCTTTTAGAACAATTATCTTCGATTGAATCCATCGTTTTTAGATAAAACTGGTACATTAACTAAAGGGACTCCTACTGTTCAAAAATGCGGTGATTGTAACTGAAAAACGAAGCAGAAGTTCACGCTATGATGTATGAAATGGAAATTCGTTCAACTCACCCATTAGGAAAAATCAATTACAGCTTATACACAAGCTTACAAAAATTCTGATGCGATTGCATTTGACAGCTTTGAGGAAGTAATCGGAAATGGATTAGTAGCAACAACTCAAGGTTCAACTTGGAAAATTGGTAAATTAGCTTGGATTGATGCAGAATGGAAACAACACACAACATTAGCTTCTGACATTGAAAAAACACTTAGAACAAGGTGACATTGTTTTAGCCATTGATGGTCAATTAATTGGTTTCTATGCCATTACAGATGAAATTAAAGAAAGCAGTCAAGCTGTATTACACTACTTCAATGATGAAAATATTCAAACGATTATGATGACTGGGGATGCTGAAGCAACTGCCGAAGCTGTAGCAAAAACATTTAGAAATCTCTGATTATCAAACAAACTGTTTACCTGAAGATAAAGCAACTTATGTTAAGAACTTAGCTGAAAAAGGAGTTTCAGTGGCGATGGTTGGAGACGGAATTAATGACGCTCCTGCTCTTGCAAATGCAACGGTTGGCATTGCGATTGGGGAAGGTACTGCTTTTAGCAATCGAAGCGAGTGATATTGTGTTATTAAAAACAATTTATCATTAATTCAATATGGTCACGAGTTATCTAAAAATGAAACGCATCATTTTACAAAAACATTGTGTTCTCATTATCCGTAATTACGATTTTAATTTTAGCAAATGTTTTCCAATTCATTAACTTACCTTTAGGGCGTTATCGGACACGAAGGAAGCACTATCTTAGTTATCTTAAACGGATTACGTTTACTTAAAACTAGAATAGACAAAATGACTTTTAAAATAGTAGCTAGACGCAAAGCAGCCAGCGAAGCTGTCTCATTGCTAAATTTCGAGCCTTGGTCTCGAAATTTCCTGTACTAGAAGCGGCATCTAGTACTTTTGCTACTATTTAAAAAGTCATTTTTCTTCATTTTCGATAAATTTTTACTCAAAATATTTTTTTAACAATAAAATTCCTTCCACTAAGACAACAAATTGAAAAAAATTCTTACTGATTAACACAATATCCGTCCATAAATAAATCCAAATCGACCATAGAAAGAAAGCAAATAATATTTTTACCTTTTGTATCCAATTTACGAATCAGAAACCATTCAAGAAATGTTTCATGCTTCCCTTTTTGAACGATAAAAGTCACTTCGTATTTGTTTTGATAAAATTCATTTACTCTCACCATCCCTATCCTATAAAAACCGTCATTTTTCTATTTTTCTCTTGTCTATAAAATAGAGTAAATGTTCTTAGAAGTCAATTGCAAACTAAAAAGATAATAAATAAACTTTCCAATTTAGGTGAGTATAAGAAGCCACTACTGGCTTCTTATACAGGAAAATTTGAGACCTAGGCTCAAATTTTAGCCATGAGACCGTAGGTCTGCTGGCGTCCTTCGCAAAAATTAGAAAGTTATCTTATATATTTTATTTAATTACTATTTATCCACTACTTCATACTCTACTTCTTCACCAAAGAATTCGTCATATAATGCTTGAATGGCACGTTGTTCGTATTCTTCTCTAATACCAAACATCATAGAAACTTCGGATACCCCTTAGTTGTACAATTCAATATTAATTTGTTCACGGGCTAATGTGCTAGCAACACGAGCCGTTGTACCAACCATGCTAACCATTCCTTCCCCTACTAACATGATTAAGCATAATCCACGTTCATAGTATGCTTCATCCGCATTTAGTTCTACTTTCAAACGATGTACAATACGATCTAATATTTCATCCGTTGCATCTTCTCCACGAATAATAATTGTTGCATCATCAATCCCTGTTGGAATATGTTCTACACTTACTCCTTCATCTTCGAATAATTGTAATGTTTTTCTTAAAAATCCAATTTCATGGTTCATTAAATATTTTTTTGAATATAAATACTTACGAAACCGGATGAACTTGCAATCCCAGAAATAATTGAAGGAGAACTTACTTTTCCTTTCATAATATAAGTTCCTTTTGCAGAAGGATTATTTGTATTACATACATGAACTGGAATTCCTTTTTAATGGCTGGTAATAACGCTTCAGTATGGAACACTGAAAAATCCCGCATAAGATAACTCACGCATTTCTGTATAAGATAACACATCAATTCCAAGAGGTTTATGAACTAATTTTTGGACTGGCTACAAAGATTGCATCCACATCTGTAAAGTTTTCATACTCTTCAGCTGAAACTGCATTCGCTAAAATAGATCCTGTAATATCTGATCCACCACGAGAGAATGTCACAACTTTTTCCATCTTTTGTTACGCCAAAAAAATCCTGGGACATACAATAATATCTTTTTCTAATTGTAAGTATTCTAATTCCTGATAGGCTTCTTTCTAATACTTGTGCATTTCCTGGAGTATCAGTAACTAATAAATTCGCTTCTTTAGGGCTAATATATATTTTGCTGGTAATCCTTCTTTTTGTAAAATAGTCTGCAATTAATTTTTGCATTATTGTCTTCCCCACTTGCTTTATATGCATCCATTAAATAATCAGGTTCTAACTGACTCTCTTTTAACACGGCAAAATGTTGACGAATTTTTGTCCATTACATTTGTGTTTAATTGTAATTCATCATAAATTTCTTGATAACGTTCTAAAATCACTTCTAAAACTGCTTCGTTACTATTGCCCTTCAATATGCGAAGTTGCTAATTGAATTAATAAATCCGTTACTTTTTCATCGTCTGAATGACGTTTTCCTGGTGCAGATACAACGACAATTCTTCTATCACTATCTGCTTGTACAATTTGAAGTACTTTTGATTTGTTGACTATTGGCTAATGAACTTCCACCAAATTTAATTACTTTCACTTTGACACCTCATTTAGATGATTAACTCTATTTTCTTTTCATAATGGTAACAGAATAGCAAATTCTTTTTGAACTGCAATCATTTTTACTCGATTTTTATCAAAAAGTGTATTTATTTTTATATACAAGTGTTTACATTTTGAGTTACACTCCCTTCCATCCTAAGTTGTATATTTCTTGCATTAAAAATCTATAATCCGTTATGCTAATAAGACAAAAACACTAAAAGGAGAGAATTCTATGTCAAAATGTTACACACTTGTGTTCGTGTTAAAAACTTAGAAGAGTTTAGCTTTCTACCAAGAAGCATTTGGATTTAAAAGAAACTCGTCGTAAAGATTTCCCAGAACACAAATTTACAATCGTTTATTTAGCTTTTGATGGTGACGATTACGAATTAGAATTAACGTATAACTACGGACATCCAGGATATGAAATCGGAGATGGTTGCAGCCATATTGCGATTAGTAGCAATGATTTAGAAGGATGGCATGCTGAACACGTAGCTAAAGGCTATGATGTAACAGAATTAAAAGGTCTACCTGGAAATCCTGCAAACTACTATTTTTGTAAAAGATCCTGATGGATACAAAATCGAAATTATTCGTCAAAAATAATCCCAATTAAGGAGTACTTTTATGAAACCTGAAGAACTATAGTACATGCAAAAATGCATTAGAACATTCATACTGTCCATACTCTAACTTCCCAGTAGGGCTGTGCCATTTTATATAAAAGATGGAACAGTCATTACTGGAGTAAACGTGAAAATGTTTCTTTTGGAGCAACAAACTGCAGAACGTACAGCTTTATTCACTGGGGTAACAAAGGCTATCAAAAAGAAGATGTGGAAATGCTTGTAGTAGCTGGTAAAACGGACTACTTCCTACCTCCATGCTGCTTATGCCGTCAAGTATTAGTAGAACTATGCCCTGCCGATACTCCAATTTACCTTTCTAATAATAAAGGAGAATTAAAAAGAAACAATTTTACGTGATTTAGTTCCATTAGCATTTGACAATGTAATCAACTTAGCACCTTTTTGAGGGTGCTTTTTATATTGATTTTTGGATGTTTAATGTTTTTACGTGACAGTTACCTCTTGTCTGCTATAATACTATCTATGCGATGAGGCGACAAGCAGACAAAAGAAAGTCTGCTAAGTGCAAGTGGAACAGATGTGCTTGCCACACTACCGGATGTAGCTGTTTGTTCATGTGTGATGTGAACACCATGACACATATATTAGTATATACCACTATAAAAAGGATTAGAGATTTCTAGTCCTTTTTCTTTTGTCCAATGTACTTCTATGATACAATGCAACAGAGAAAATCAATTATGATTGATAAAGGAGAATTCACGTGAAAATTGCCCATTCTGCAGAATTAATTGAAGAGAAGGGAACCTTTATGTCCTTTTTGTGGCACTGTAGCAAGATGAACATTTAGAAAAAGATGCAAACACTAATTCAAACAACATTATTTGATGAAGAAAATAAAATTACTCAACCTAATTCTGTAGAAAACAGAAGTGATCAAGAATATCGTATTAAAAATGACCAAGCGATTTATTCAAGTTTTTGGAGAAGAATTACTCGTTTCTTTAGCTTCTTCTTTGGAAAACTAGTTCATCCAACAAAATAATTGTTCAAAGAAAACGTCAAAATAGTCGATTATTTGGTTATATTATGATTGTTGTTTCGACTTTATTATCTTCGTATATTACTACACATGGTATTCGGAGCAATTTTATCTCAATATCAACTACTTGCGGATATTTCTATCCTCTACCAAGTTTAACAGTTACTCCTAATTATATTTTGGTTTTCTTAAAACTATTATTCTATGCTGTATTTTATTTTTGGATTCCCAGTCATTGCCTTTGGAGTAAAAACATATTTTGTTGAAACGACAACATGTATTCTATTATTGGTTAACACAATATGAATCAATGAATGCTTTTAAGCGATTATTTTATTAATAATTACAGCATTTATGACATTTTGTATCTCCAATTGCTTTTATTAGTTGTCATTTTATTCTTCTTTACATTACATTTATTTACATTTATCGTAACATTTGTCATTTCCATTGCTCCAGGAACAAAATGATACTCGTATAGATACTCCATATGTAGCTTCAATTGGTTTTATCGATTCAATTAATTATTATACTAAGTTTCTTATTTATTTTATTTTTAGACAGTAAAAAGTCCGCAGATTCACTCTACGGACTTTTTGTTGTTCTCTATTTTTGAACTAAAAATAGCATTAAATATTTCTTTTGAAAAAATGTCACAATTTTATCCAACCATCCTTCACGATTCGCTTGATCCACTAATTGACCAATCTTTCCTTTTTACAGTATTGGACAATGAATTTAATTGATTCTAACACTTGTTTGGAATCAATTGCACTTGTTTGTTGGTAACTCAAGGCAAAACTGAATAATATTATTCACTTGAGTTGGACTAATCACTTTATCTAATCCATATTTTTAATGCCTCATTCACAATTCTTTCAACATCTTCTTTTGTGGCTACTTGACCTTGTTTTTCTTTGATTTCTGCTAGAGCTTTTCTTAATATCAATCATAGCTTGATCTAATTTTTGCAGCATCAAAGCCTTTTTCTTTTGCCTCGTTCTTGAGCAATTTGATTTGTTAACTCTAGCTCTTTTTGAGCAACTGCGTTTTTCATCTAATATTACTCCATTTGCTTTCAAAAAGCTTTATACACACCTGTAAAGCTGATTCACCCGTTACTTTCGACACTGCGACTTCAATTTCATGCATCCGCTACCCCTGCTGTAATCGCAGCATTGGCGTATTGTTCAAGTAACAAGCGTAATATTTTTCGGAGTAGCAATATGAACCTTTACTCCTTCTCCTTTATTTCTCTTTTGAACCATCACAGATGAAATCATTACAGAAGTATTCGCTTCACCAGCTCCTAAGTATTTTACTAAATCTTCTCCAGTAGCTTTTGTTGTTGTGACTGTGTTTTTCATCTTTAATTCCTAATAATTTTAGATGTTTCTTTAATCTGTTGATCATTTAAACCACCCCATAAACAACGGTTGGTTTTCCCCATTTCTCATTAATCGCTGTTGTATCAATGGCATACACTTGCTGAGAAACAAGTCCTAATAGCATTGTAGCAACAACTAAAGGGCGAAATATTTTCATGTCATTAACCTCCTTTGACCCTATTATCTTACTCTATGAATAAATGTGGAGATTTTTATTAAGAATTGTATAAAAATACCTCTGCGAGATGTTCTTCACAGAGGCATATATTAATGTTTTATTTTCATATGTTTTTCTTGTAATTGTTCTTTCATTGTAATGAGATAAACCGCTATTAATATGAATACGATTCCCACAATATCAATTCCTTGAAATACTTCTCTAATAATATAATTGAAAAGAATACTGAAGAAATCGGCTCAGCTGAAGCTAACAAACTTCCTGAATAGGTCCAATGAGTGAAACACCTTCTAAATACAATGTATATGCAAAATCGTTCCAATTCCAATAATTCCGATAAAGGCAATGAAAGTATAAGGTTTCCATTGAATCGTATATTGCCAACTAGCATCTATCTAATATAAAATAAAATTCCACCGGACAATAATCCTAATCCAGTTACAATTAAACTTCCCATTGTTGAATTAATTTTCCTGGTAACAAAGTATATAATGCATAGGCAAATGCGGAAATAATTCTCAAAACAAACCGGCAGGACTAAGGGATAAGTTAAATGGATTTCCATGAGTCGCAATAACAAACGTACCTACTAAAGCAAAAACTATCGCAACAAATTCCATTACTGTTGGTACTGTCTTCTCTTTTTAAACTCACATAAATAACAATTAAAATTGGACAAGTATATTTGCAGTACAGTCGCTGTTCCAGCATTAGACGAATGAATCGTAAATAAATACGTTAATTGACATAACATCAATCCAAAAATTCCAAAAATAACATTCTTCCCATTATTTTTGGAGACTTTACTACTTCACGAAATTGCTTTGGTTGCTTCAAAAATGCAAAAGAGTTAAAAACTAATCCCGCAATCATCATTCGAAGCGCTGTTAAATAGATTGAGAAACTGCTGAATCATTCATCAAATATTGACCACAGGCTCCAGATAATCCCCATGAGATTGCACGATTAATGTATAAATTCTACCTTTTACTAATTTATCAAAACGATTCCTCCTATTTTTCAGAAATGAAGAATGCTCCTAGTGAAGTGGTAGAGAATAATAAAATCATTGGATAAATCTCTAAACGTCCAGCAATCATTCCAAGGGATAACAAAATCGTATTAAAAATCAGAATACATAGAGAAATTACTTGTTGGACCAACTTCTCTAATCCAGGTCCAATATTATTAAACGTCGCTGCGACACTTGAAAATGCTGTTAAAAAGTCAGGTGCTGTTCAAATGAAGCAGAAATTATCAACACTAAAAATACAGCTACATAGACTAATAAATCAGTTCGCAATTCCACTCGACATTTTTATCATCGACTACTTTACCATTAAACTTCGGCATAATCACTCCGACGAGGTTGTCCCATTTTTCTTAATTTCGGCAATGGCATTTTTAACGATAAATCATCTACACGAGAAACTTTAATTCCCCTGGCTGCAGAACCCTGCACATCCTCCTATAAACATTAATAATAATAAGACTACTTGTGGAAATACTCCCCACAAACCCAAAATCAGCTGTTGAATATCCAGTCGTTGTAATAATAGATGACAGCAGTAAAGAATACACTTCTAAATGGAACATCTAATTGAGATTGAACGATACTTAGTGAGGCAAAATTTGCCACAGATGCAAATGCAATAATTCCAAGGTATGAACGACCTTCTTCATCGGTCAACACTTCTCGAATCGATCCTAATAATAGAAATAATATAAGTTAAAGTTCACTCCAAAGAGCATCATTCCAACACCGATAATCCATTCAACCATCTCAGGATTTGGATAAATGGCAAATCCTGCATTATTAATAGAGAATCCACCTGTTCCAGCTGTCCCAAATGATAATAATAAGGCGTCAAATAACGGCACTTTAACAAGCATTAAAATAATGACCAATATCGCTGTCATTACTAAATAAATCGTATATAAAATACGGGCAGTTTTTGCTAGTTTAGAGACTAATTTCCCAAAACAGGCCCTGGAACTTCTGCACGCATTAACTGAACGGAATCAGATCCCGTACTTGGTAAAATAGCTAACGCAAATACTAAGACTCCCATTCCTCCTACTAAATCGGGTAAAACTACGCCAAAATAAGGAAGAATATCCTAAAATAGACAAATCACTTAAAATACTAGAGCCCGTTGTTGTAAAAACCACTAGCTGTTTCAAAAATGCATCTGCACATTAGGAATTTCTCCTGCAGTACAAATGGTGAGTCCACCGAAAAAGGATAATAATATCCAACTTAACGCTACCGTTACGCAATCCCATCACGTGGCATAATTTTCATATTTTTAGGTTTGGCTAATGTACAAACTGTCCCAATAACAACTACTAAAGCGATTGTCTCCAGCATAACTAAGCAGTTGATGGTAACTTTTTCGCGATAAATTAAACTAACGATTAATGGTAGAAGTAATAATAAAGCTTCGACTTGTAAAAATTTTTTCCAACCAAATAACATACTGTTCTTCTTTGCAAAATCATCAACTCCTATTCCAAAATATCGATAATATCATCAGTTTTTTCTGAGTTGTTACGACGATTACTCTATCATGTGGTTCTAATTGGTCATTTCCATCCGGATAAATTAATTTTTCCCCACGAACGATAAAGGCAATTAATAAATTCGATTTTGTTTTTAATTTAGAGAGTGGGATCCCACAAGCATCTGACTACTTCTTTCAATACAGAATTGCAATGCTTCTACTTGATTATCGACTACGATATAAAGCTTCAACATTTGAACCTTTTGTATTCGCTATCGAGCACGTACAAATTGAACAATTTCATTGGCAACAATTTGTTTTGGCGTAATAATCGATTGTGGGTCAACATTTTTCAATACTTTTTAAAATGCCGATACGGCTCATTTTTAGTAATAACTTTTCGAACACCACGGTGTTTTGCATATACCGATAAAATTAAGTTTTCTTCATCAATTCCTGTTAATGAAACGAAAGCATCATAGTTTGTTAACATCTCTTCTTCTAATACATCATGATCCGTTCCATCTGCATGAATAATTGTTGCATTTGGGAATTGTTCACTTAAAAAATTTCTGCACGTTCTTCATTGACTTCAATGACTTTTTGGATAGATTTTAGTCATTTTAAGCATATCTAATAAGTAATACGCTATTTTTTCCTCCACCAACAATTAAACTTGAACGAACTGTTTCGTAATATAATTCGTAATTTTTAAGAAGGTAGAGATGTCTTCATATGCTCCAGTAATATGGATACGGTCGCCCTTTTGAATAAAAGAATCCCCACTTGGAATAAATACTTCTGAATCACGTTGAATCGCACATACTAAAAATAGTCCCAAATCGATTTCTGAAGTCTTTCAAGCTTAATCCAATTAACGGTGAATGGTCTTGAATTTCCAACTCAATTAAACTTACTCGATTACTGGCAAAACTTTCTACACTTAAAGCAGATGGATATTTAAAAATTTTAAAAATATCACGTGCCGTTGATAATTCCGGATTAATTAATAATGAAATACCTAAACTTTCTCGAACAAAATTCAACTGTTGAGAATACTCAGGATTTCTAACACGTGCTACCGTATATTTCTGCTCCAATCAGCTAAAATGGCTGCGATAATATTAATTTCATCCATTTCAGATACAGCTAGAAAAATATCTGCACTCGCTACTCCAGCTTCTTGTTGGATATCATAACTTGCGCCATTTCCGATAATCCCCATGATATCAAATTTATTCATCATTCTTTCTACAATAACAGGATTCTTATCAATTAAAACATATCATTTGCTTCTGAAGTTAGTTCACGGCAAAGTACTTGCCAACCTTTCCTCCACCAACAATTACTATTTTCTACACATTTTCCTCCAGGTCTTTAAAATCTTCCGAATGTCATTTTACTCTTATACGACAAGAACGTCAATGTATTGCAATAACTTCACTTCTTATATTACAATGAAACCATGAAAATATAAAGGAATGAATGTAAATGGAAGAATTAGCTTTACAACAATTATGTCAGAAATTTCAAAAATACTTTCATAAAAGCCTTTCGTCATCAGATTACTTATAATACTCGACTAAAATCAAGTGGTGGACGTTATATTTTGAAAACAGGCAATATTGAAATTAATCCAAAAATTGAAAATATTCTTGAAAAGAAGTCTTAATCGGCGTTATTAAACATGAATTATGTCATTATCACTTACATCAAGAAGGAAAAGGCTATCGACATCAAGATAGAGATTTTTAAAATGCTGCTACAACAAGTTGGTGGGCACCGTTTTGTGGAACGGATGGAACCTTTTCGTTATATTTATTCATGCAAATCTTGTGGAGCAACCTTTTCCAAGAATGAGAAAAATCGATACTGATAAATTCCGTTGTGGTCGTTGCCGTGGAAGTTTAGTAATGGATTCTACTTCTCAGTCATAAAAAATCCAGCAATTTTTAATGCTTGCATTCTAAGATAAACTTTGATACCATTACATACATTGAGCGGTCGTGGCGGAATGGCAGACGCGCTGTCTTGAGGAAGGCAGTGGGTGATACCTGTGCGGGTTCAAGTCCCGCCGGCCGCATAAAATATAGAAAAGGGATGAAACCATAATTTCATCCCTTTTATTTTTAGTGTTGACGGATTCTATCAGAAAAATCGATACAAGAATTTTTCATAGTAGCAACAGCAATGAGACACCTTAGGTGGCTGCTTTTGCGTCCTCATGCTACTATAGATAAATCCATTAACCTCTTAAACGTCCCTCATATGATCGAGACCCAAGGATTCTCATGTAGCAAAAGTGATAAATCTGCACTGTAGATTTTATCACAGGAAAAAGTTGAGACTCTAGGCTCAACTTTTTAGCAATGAGGACACCCTCAGGTGGCTGCTTGCGTCCTCATGCTACTCATGCAAAAATCCATTATCATCTTAAACGTCCCCTCATATTGATCGAACCCAAGGATTTTCATAGTAGCAATAGTGATAAAAACTGCAACTGCAGATTTTATCACAGGAAAAGCTGAGACCCTAGGCTCAACTTTTTAGCAATGAGACACCTCAGGTGGCTGCTTGCGTCCTCATGCTACTATAGATAAATCCATTATAAAACTATCTTATAAAGTTCCGATAAATGCCCAATCTGATACGTCGGCTCCACTAACAACAATTCCTCAGGTTCAGTTGGTCGTTCTGGATTTTCCATATGCCAACAAGTATCCATACCAATACGACTTGCACCATAAATATCCGCTTTTGAAAACTGTCTCCAATCATTAAAAGCATTCTCAATCGTCATTCCTTCAGTTTGACTACAATAGCCTCAAAAAAATTCTTTACTTGGCTTACGATATCCCACAACTTCTGAAATAAATAATTTTTCAAAGAAATTTTCTAATCCAGCTTTCTTTAAACGTATATAATTGAGTTTCTTCAATTCCATTTGTGGCTGCAACTACTGACTAAAAATCTTTCTTCAATTCATGAATAATGTCTAATGCATCTGGCATCATTGTATTTGCTTTCTGCTAAATAGTGACTGAATTTTTCTCACAAACACTTCCATCTACTTGAATTCCATAATGTGCAAACCAACGAACAAATCTTTCTTCATTTAAATAAGTTTGAGAAATCTCTCCCTGTTCATATTGTTCCCATAATCCTTTATTCATTGTACGGTAAACTTCTAAAACTTCTGAGTCCATTCTAATCCATCTTCCTGGCTAATACAGAGACAAAAGCATAATCTTCTGCTCCCCAAAAATCAAAAATTGTATTATCTAAATCAAAATTAAATATTGGTATTTTTCACTTCTTTTCCTCCTAAAAATCTTATGACAATTTATCATACACTCTGTAACTTCATTCTTCAACTAATATCATTTCTACAAAAAGGATACCTTTGCCGAAACAAACGTATCCTTACCCTTTAACTTCTCATTATCTCATTGTAACAAATTCTTCAGAAGCTGTTGGGAATTGCTACTGTAGCATCAAAATCAGCTTTTGTTGCTCCCATTTTAACGGCAACTGCGAATCTTTGAATCATTTCATCTATGCCACCACCAATTCCGTGTAAAGCTAATTACTTTTTCTTCTTCTCCTAAAGTAATTAATTTTAATTTTGTCATTTGACGGTGAACTGTAATTGCTGAGTACATCCTGCAAAAGTTGATTGATATACTTTAATATTTTTCAGCACCATATTTTGCTTCCGCTTGTTCTTGTGTTAAACCAATAGAACCAATTGCTGGAGTGCGAAAAATACAACAGTAGGAATTAATTCATAATCCATTTTTGCATCTGTTTTTCCCATTGAATAAAACGTTCTGCTAATGTTCTACCCGCTTTAATCGCTACTGGTGTTAATTCTTTTTCACCAGAAACATCTCCTAATGCATAAATACCAGGTGTTGTTGTATTTTTGATATTCATCTACTTTGAATAAATCCACGCTCTGTTAGTTCAACTCCTGCCGCTTCTAAATTTAATTGGCTGACATTCGCTTTACGACCTACTGCCCAAATAACTTTTTGGCTAGTATGAGTTGTGCCATCTTCAAAATGAATTTGAATATCTCCACTATCTAATTTCTCTAATTTTTTGAGGAACTTTATGTGTATGTAATGGTTGACCATTTTTCTTCATTTCCTCTACTAACACTTCAACAATACCTTGATCAAATCCTCTTAACGGGCCACCTTTACGGACAAACAAATCCGTTTTTACTCCTAAAGCATGCAACACTCCTAGCTAATTCAACAGCAATATATCCTGCCCCAATAATCGATACAGATTCTGTAATTCTTCCCAAGCAAATACATCATCAGAAGTACCACAAGTTCACTACCTGGAACATTTGGAATAAAAAGCATATGAACCAGACGCAATCACAATATGTTTGTAATGAATATGTTCACTGTTTACTTCTACTGTGTTTTTATCTACGAAACGAGCATAGCCTTCAATATAGTCTACTCATTTCGATTAAAGTTGTTTGAAAAAGCTTGACGTGAACGTTCAATATATGCTTCACGATTTTTTTCTTAAAGTTTTAAAATCAAATGAAGTTTCTCGAATTGTATATCCATAATCCGCTGCGTAGTTTTTAAGTGTTTCTGAAACTTGAGCACCATACCACATTACCTTTTTAGGAACACATCCAACATTTACACAAGTTCCCCAATGATATTCCCCTCAATGACAGCTGCTTTGGCTCCATGCATGGCTGCACGGTTCATTGTTGCACTACCGCCACTTCCTCCACCAATTGTAATAATATCATATTCTCTCATGATTTTTCCTCTTTCATCTTTATTTTAAAATATCTATGATTTAATTTACAATTATCATATCATTATCATCAGTTTTTTTGTCTTCTATGTTGCTCAAAGCAATGATTTTATGAGAAACCTTATAATCTCCTTTAAAAATCTTCCACATTTCAATGAAAAATGGTAAAATAAGTCAGATATCATACCATTCATTTGAGAGTATTCTCAAATTTAGAAAGGAATTATTATGAAACTAATGTATATCCTTGATAAAATCAAGCGATTCCCAAAACCAAGATTTGGCACTCTATTTAATGATTGTCAGCATCTTCTTACCGTTTTACTTGTTTTTACTCATTGTTCTTGTTTTATTTTTATTCTATTAATTTTTACTGGAAAGATGAAACATATTTTAAGACAACTACTGAATTATCCAGTGTTATTAACTTTTATTGCTTATAGCACGATTATTTCAGCAGTAAGTGGTAATTTACTTGGAGTAGCAGCTTCCATTTTATTTTTTATGGTTTGCAAATATTCTTCGTATATTATCAAAAACGGATTAATCAAGATTTTTCCATATTGTGTTACAAACCATTTTACTGGGAAGCATATTTGCAGCTCTATTTGCCTTTTTAGAACATTTTTGAAATTGTTCATAAATTTAATTACGCATTTTTTAGCTCCAAATATGCAAGTCTGGCATCAAAATCGTGCTGAGGTTACATTCTTTAATCCAAATTATTATGGAATCATTTTGTTGTTTCTGTATTATGATTGGTTTTTACCTTTTCACAACGACAAAAATTGGAAATGGAAAGTCATCAGTATTATTGCTTGCTTTATCAATTTATTCGGATTGAACTTTACTCAAAATAGAACAGCTTTCCCTGCCATTATTTGCGGAGCTATTATCTATTTATTTACAACGATTAAAAGTTCTCGAGCATTTTGGCTAAGTGTTGGCGTCTTTATTATTGGATTATTCTTCCTCTTTTCAAATGATATTGGAGTTCGAATGGGAACATTAGATTCATCCATGGATGAACGTATTTCCATTTGGAATGCAGGATTTACACTTTTCAAACAAAATCCATTTTTGGGTGAAGGTCCATTAACGTATATGCATAGCTATCAACGAATTGGTGCGATTTATCATGAACATGCGCATAGTATTTATATTGATACGATTTTGAAGTTATGGATATATTGGTACTCTATTATTAGCGATTGCTAGTATCAAGCCTGTTCGTAGTTTAATCGAAATGAGTCGTCAACCTCAAAAACGTCCAATTGTTGGATTGTATGTTTCCTTTTAGTCGTTGTTGCAGTTCACGGAATTTTTCGACTTAGCATTGTTTTGGATTCAATCAGCTTTCATTTTTCCTAGTTGTAATGTGAGCATTCCAATGTGGGAAAGAAACGAAACAATCGATATTCCTCATGAATAATTACGAATAAAAAGAAAATCCCCTTCGTTGCAAGGACGCCAGCAGCCAGCATTTGCTGTAAAAATAATTTTTTTACGTTCCAAGCGGAGGAATAAAAGAAATTCATTCGTAGAAGCAAAAAGCCAGAAATTTTCTGGCTTTTTGTAGGGAAAAATTCGAGACCAAGGCTCGAATTTTTAGCCATGAGATCTCGCAAAGCGAGGCTGCTGGGCGACCTTACTACGCAAGGAAATTCTTTTTATTCCACAGCACCTTTATCGGATTGTTACATTATCCAATGCAACTAATGCTGTTTGGATACGATCCATTGCTTGTTTAATTTCTTCTTCTTGTAAAGTAGCTTCTTTATTTAAGAAACGAATCGAATAAGCTAATGATTGGTACCCTTCTTGTACATGCTCTCCTTTATAAACGTCAAATAAAGTAACTGATTGTACATATTGACCAGCCTGTTCTTTAATGACTGCTTCTAATGTTGCATGCGCCATTGTTACAGGAACTAATAACGCAATATCACGTGTCATAGATGGGAATTTTTGGTACAGATTGAATCATACGTTCTTGTAATCCTTCTGCTAATAAAGGTTCCACTAATAATTCAAATACAAATGTATCAGATAAATCTAATTCTTTTTGAATGACTGGATGAATTTTTCCAATAAATCCAATTAATTCTTCGCCTAAATAAATATAAGCTGTTTGACCTGGATGTAATTGCCCAATCGCATCTGTTGCAACAAAACGAATACGATCACTACAGTTCAATTCTGCAAAGTAAGCTTCTAATACTCCTTTTAATGCGAAAAATCAACAGGTTGTGCTGGTGATTGCCATGAAGCATGTCCCCATTCTCCAGTTACAGCAGCTCCAATCACTTCTCTTTCTTGGAAATCTTCAGAACCATTTTTCCAATGGAGAATACTTTCCCTACTTCGAATAAACGAACATTTTGTTGTGAACGAGCGACATTATATTGTAATGCTTCCAATAAACTTGGTAACATTGACTGTCTTAATTCACTTCTTTCTTCACTCATTGGTAAGTCTAAACGAATACTTGGTCTTTCTTCTACTGTAAACCAATGAGATTTTTCAGGAGTTGTTAATGCATAAGAGTACGCTTGTGATAAACCAGCTCCTTGCATAAATTGACGAGTCCAACGGACAAAACGTTGTTTCTCATTTAATCCACCTTGTGTACTTGCAGTTGTTGGTAATGTAGAAGGAATTTTATCATATCCATAAATACGACCTACTTCTTCCACTAAATCTGCTTCAATCGAAATATCAAATCTCCAAGCAGGAACTGTAAACTATGGAATACTCCTTCTTCTTCTTTTTGTAGGATAAGCTAATTGCTTAAACACTTGTAACACTTCTTCAGTTGTCAGGCTAGTTCCTAAAACATGGTTTAAACGTTCTAATGAAATAGAAACAACTGGTAAATCTAATGTTAGTGATTGAGCAGAAGCTACTCCATCAACTACTTCACCATCTCCTAATTCAGCAATTAATGCTGCAGCCTCTCTTACCAGCTTGTAAAAATAGTTGCTTTATTAATTCCTTTTTCAAAACGGCTACTTGATTCACTTCTTAAATTATGTTTTTGAGAAGCTAAACGAATCGCTTTTTGGATCAAATAATGCTGATTCTAATGCAACAGTTGTTGTAGTTTCAATAATTTCTGAATCTAATCCACCCATTACACCAGCTAAGGCAACTGGTTTTTCTCCATCTGTAATAACAATTTCATTATTTAATGTACGTTCAACACCATCTAATGTGACTAATGTTTCACCATCTTTTGCACGACGAACATGAATTTGTTTAGAATTTAAAACGGTCATAGTCAAATGCATGTAGCGGTTGCCCATATTCCATTAAAAATATAGTTCGTTACGTCTACGATATTATTAATTGGACGAACTCCTGCTGCAATTAATCGATTTTGCATCCATTGAGGACTTGGTTTTTACGGTAACATTTTTAATAATTTGTAAATGATAAGCTGGAGCGTCTCCTTCATCTTCAACTGATACTGTCATCCATGGATCTAATGAAGACGAATCACCTTCTAAAAAAATTCATCTGGTGTTAATGTATTTTCTAAATTATAAATAGCACCAATTTCGTGAACAGAACCTCTCATACTTTAAAGCATCAGCGCGGTTAGCTGTAATATCTAATTCCACAATCGCACTATCTAATGCTAAAGCTTTTACAGCATCCATTCCAACTTCAATAGCATCATCTTCAAAAACATATATACCTTGTTCATATTCTTTTGGTACTAATGAAGAAGGAAGTCCTAATTCTTGAAGAGAACAAATCATCCCTTGAGACTCTACTCCTCTTAATTTTCCACGTTTAATTTTATGACCACCAGCAATACGTGCTCCATGAGTCGCTACAATAATTTTTGACCTTTAGCAATATTTGGTGCACCACAAACGATTTGTAATGGTCCTTCTTCGGCAACATCCACTGTTACAATATGTAGGTGATCTGAATCCGGATGATCTACCACTTCTAATGCACGACCCTACGACTAATCCACTTAGTCCTTCCCCTGGAACAGATACACTATCTACTTCAATCCCAGTACGTGACATTTTTCTCCTAATTCTTGAGGAGTAATTGAACTTAAATCTAAATATTCATTTAACCATTCATACGATAATTTCATATTCTCTTCTCCTTACTTCGTGAATTGATTTAAGAAACGAACATCATTCGTATAAAAGCGAACGAATATCTTCGATTCCATATTTCAACATTGCAATACGGTCTTGTCCTAATCCAAAAGGCAAATCCACCATAAACACTTGAATCTACTCCAGCAGCTTCTAATACATTCGGGTGAACCATTCCAGAACCTAAAATTTCAATCCAACCTGTTCCTTTTACAAATCGAACAACCTTGTCCGCCACATTTGAAACAGCTAATATCTACTTCTAAAGAAGGCTCCGTAAATGGGAAGTAACTTGGACGTAGGCGAACTTCACGTTCTTGACCAAATAATTCTTTAGCAAATGCAGCTAATGTTCCTTTTAAGTCTGCCATTGTAATATGTTTATCAATCACTAATCCTTCGATTTGATAGAATTGATGTGAGTGAGTCGCATCATCATTATCACGTCTAAATACACGCCCCGGACTAATCATTTTTAATGGTCCTTTAGAAAAATCATGTTTTTCCATCGTTCTTGCTTGAACCGGAGAAGTTTGCGTACGTAGTAAATACTCAGGTGTAATATAAAATGTATCTTGTATATCACGAGCTGGATGATCTTTTGGTAAGTTCATCATTTCAAAATTATAGTGGTCTGATTCTACTCTGGACCTTCTACTACTTGGTATCCTAATCCAATGAAGAAATCTTCTACTTCATCACTAACATGACTTAATACGTGTTTTGTACCTACAGTCATTGGACGACCTGGCATAGTAACATCGATTGCTTCTTTACGTAAAAGATTCCACTAATGCTTTTGCTTCTAAGTCAGCTTTAATAGTTGTAATTTTTCTTCAATCACACTACGTAATTCGTTTGCTAAAAGCTCCTACTTGTGGACGTTCTTCAGGAACGATATTTTTAATATTTTTAAAACTTCCGTAATAGGTCCTTCCTAATTGTTGCACACGAATTTGTTCAACTTCTTTTAACGTTTGAACAGTTTCTAATGCAGCTAATACATCTTGACGAATCGCATCAAATTGTTGTTTCATTTCTGCTAAATTCATTTTGTTTCCTCCTATAAATCATTTTAATAAAATCATGACCACCCGTCTAACGGGTGGTTTGAACCGGGGCTATAAGCCCAGATTACAAAGCCAGCGCCTCAAGACGCTGGCTTTCACTTTGTTCAAGCCTTATTGCTTTTTGACTCGTCACTTGCCTCTTAAAGAGGCGTTTGTAATACTTACCATCACCCCTAAAGGGATCCTCATACTCTTTTTACACTTAATTTATCAATTGCTATATCATGTTTTTCTTGTTCTTGTATATACTTTCTTATGGTAGCTTCATTGAGACCTACTGTGCTTACATAATAGCCTTCTGCCCAAAAATGACGGTTCCCTAAATTTATATTTTAAATTTGCGTGTTTATCAAACATCATTAGTGCGCTTTTTCCTTTTAAATACCCCATAAAACTTGAAATACTTATCCTTGGTGGAATACTTACCAACATATGAACATGATCCGGCATAAGATGTCCTTCTATAATCTCTACCCCTTTATAACTACACAATCGACGAAATATTTCTCCCAAACTTTTCCTATATTGATTATAGATAACTTTCCGTCTATACTTAGGTGTAAAAAAACAATGTGGTATTTACACATCCATTTTGTATGTGATAAACTATTAGCTTTTTCAGCCATATTTTTTTTCTCCTCTCGCTATATGATAGGCTTGAACACCTTTATTGTATCGCGATTGGAGTTTTTGGTATAACCTTTCGATGCGCACCCGCATAGCGGGTGAGTTTATTTGTCACGCACCTACGGAGCGTGACGGACTGAAAAGTCACATAATCATGACCACCCGTCTAACGGGTGGTTTGAACCGGGGCTATAAGCCCAGATTGCAAGCCAGCGCCTCAAGACGCTGGCTTTCACTTTGTTCAAGCCTTATTGCTTTTGACTCGTCACTTGCCTCTTAAAGAGGCGTTTGTATTACTTACCATCACCCCTAAAGGGATCCTCATACTCTTTTTACACTTAATTTATCAATTGCTATATCATGTTTTTTTCTTGTTCTTGTATATACTTTCTTATGGTAGCTTCATTGAGACCTACTATGCTTACATAATAGCCTTCTGCCCAAAAATGACGGTTCCCAAATTTATATTTTAAATTTGCGTGTTTATCAAACATCATTAGTGCGCTTTTTCCTTTTTAAATACTCCCATAAAACTTGAAATACTTATCCTTGGTGGAATACTTACCAACATATGAACATGATCCGGCATAAGATGTCCTTCTATAATCTCTACCCCTTTATAACTACACAATCGACGAAATATTTCTCCCAAACTTTTCCTATATTGATTATAGATAACTTTCCGTCTATACTTAGGTGTAAAAACAATGTGGTATTTACACATCCATTTTTGTATGTGATAAACTATTAGCTTTTTTTCAGCCATATTTTTCTCCTCTCGCTATATGATAGGCTTGAACACCTTTATTGTATCGCGATTGGAGCTTTTTGGTATAACCTTCGATGCGCACCCGCATAGCGGGTGAGTTTATTTGTCACGCACCTACGGAGCGTGACGGACTGAAAGTCACATAACAAAAGTCCCTTACAATTCCTAAAAATTGTAAGGGACGAAATTTATCGTGGTACCACCCTCATTCCTGCATTGCAGGGCACTCGGCGTTATTAACGGTAACGAACCGATCCATTATTCATCTGATTGAATCCCAATGGCGACTTCGGAAGTGAAAAAGTTGTAGATTTTCATGAAAGGCTTTCAGTCGCTGACCTTTCTCCCTAATAATGAAAAATTTCTAAAACCCTTTTTCCATCAATGTCTTTAAATATATGTGTTATTTTATCAAAGCTCTTATAAATTGTCTAGCCTTAAATCATGATCTAAATTAGAATCTAATATTTCCATCATTTTATAAAAAGATTTGAACTCCGATTACTACAATAATCAGTACAATCATCGCAATCATCCAAATGGTTAAAAAGCGATCATATCTTTCTAAAAAGGCTTTTTAGGAATTGGAGAATCATATAATTCAACCTCTTCACTTTCTTGAGATGTTCTATTATATGTTCTCGCAAGGCTTTTCTTGTTAATAATGAGTTCTTTCGACATATCTTCTCCTATTAATGCAATGCAGCGTATTGAACAGCAATAATTGTTTTAGCATCGGTGATTTCTCCATTGTGAATTTTTTTGGATCACTTCTTCCACTGGAATCCATTCAATGGAAACAAATTCATCTTCATCTAATGGTGCAGCATTCTCTAATTTCTGAATTCCTTTTGCTTCATACAAATGAATCTTTTCATTACAATATCCAGGAGTTGGTACTAAATCAACTACTTTTTTTCCATTCATTTGCACTTTAATTGTGCTTCTTCTTCTAACTCTCTTTTTGCTGCTTCTAATGCACTTTCTCCATCATGATCTAATTTACCTGCTGGAATTTCTAATGTATGAGCTTCAATAGCTTTTACGATATTGACGAACTAATAAAAATCTTTCCTTCGTGAACAACAAGAACTGCTACTGCTCCATTATGTAAAACAATATCTCTCGTTGATTGATTACCATTTTGGAAGAGATACTACATGGTGTTCAACTGTAAAGATTGGTCCTTGGTATTTCACTTCTTTTTGTACGGTTACTTCGTAAAATCATTCATAAATACGCCTCCTTAATCATATTATAGCCTATCCCTTCCATTTAGCAATAAAAAGAAAGACTTTCGGCTCATCGACAAATTTTGTTGGTGGATAAAATTTAACACCAAATTAAGTCTTTACTTTTTAAAATGAATAAGGTAGGAGAAAAATTAACGATTTAATCTATTTAATAATCTACCACAAACATAACTATGAACGAAATCTAGTTTTAACTTTATAATGAGTAGGGGCATGTTATCCGCGGCTAGCGGTTTTGGGGGACTGTGAAATTTGATATTATTTTTTCGCTTCCCCAATTCAACATGCCCATGGAGGCTCATTATCAAGTTAAAACGACTCTATACATACTTTCTTAAATCATAATGACTTTCTATTGACCGGGGTAAAAACAGCCCTTAATAATCTTAATTCTTAATTTCATATTCTCAAAATTTCGATATCCATATGCCACACGTTTAATCACTTTAATAAGATTATTCGTTCCTTCAATAGATCCATTGGAATATCCTGTCGTAAAGGCTTGATAAATCCCATCCTTAAAACGTTTAAACACTTCAAACTTCTTCTTAAATTCATAAGGTAATTGTCTCGGTATCTCTTTTATACATGTCATAAATGCCTCATAATCTTTCTTCTTGTAGGCTTTTCTAAGTTCTTGGATGAAATCATATGCATCTGATAACACTTCGTCAAAAACTCAATAATTGTTCTACCAATTGCGATTGAGTAAGATAGGTTTTGAAGTGATAATTGTACTTTTAATTTTTTTCTTCATCTAATTCATCGCTTGGTTTTTAACAGCAGTTTCCAGTAGCGTTTCAATGTCTTCTGTTGCGTTGATTTCGCTGAGAATTGTTTCATAATGACTACTCGGAGTTGATTAAAATTACGATTCATATGTTGAACGATATGGAATCGATCTACCACGATAACAGCGTTTGGAAATACTGTTTTAATAAGGTTTTGATAAGAAGCATTCATATCCATCACTAAATATTTTACTTTTTAAACGTTGTTTACGGGAGAACTTCATAAAGAAAGAAATTAATTCATGAAGTGTTCTACCAGGTAAAATATCAATTAATTGACGATTTTCTCCCATCTAAACAAATGAAATTCATTTTTTTCCTTGTTGCGTTTTAACGCCTCTAAATTCATCTCAAACAAAGCACTTTAGGTAAATAGTTATATTGTTGCATTGTTTTTTTATTTTTAAACTTCTTCATCACTCTTTCAACAGTCTTATCAGAGATTGAAAGAAGTTTAGCGATTGTTTTTCTAGAGAAGTTTTCTTTTAAATACAACATAATTTGGCACTCTAAATCATAAGAAATATTACTGTTTTTAGGAACAAGAGGGCAATCTGCCGCCCATGTCTTATGACAATCTTTACAGATGAATCGTTGTACTTTTTAAGTCTAAAAGAGTTTTATTTCCATATAGATGAGGAATTCTAATTTTATGTTCCATAGGAGAATGTTTAATCACATTTTCACTAGAACAATATAGACAAGAAGTACAAGTTTTTGTCCAAGTCCCTTTAATTTTATAAATTGTTTCATTATTTTTCTGTTACGATTTCTAACCAATTTTTCATCCGTAATAAAATTTTCATCCGTAATAAAAATTTTTCTTCTGTTAATCTTAATAATTTTCGTATATCAATAGTCCATGAGAGAGAAATCCTCCTTTGATTTTTTTGTTTTTAGAACGACTTAATCATAACTCGGATTTCTCTTTTTAGATAAAAATCCTGTCGGTGATTTCTCACCAACAGGATTTGTCAGACAACCAAGACTTCTTGTAGTAGTATGTTAGCCATGAGATTTGCTTCGCAAAAGCTACTGGCGTCCTATACTACCATACAAAGAAGTCCTCTTCTCATACGTACCTTCATATCTTTTCGAAAAATGGAGAAGGACTTCTTATAGTAGTATGCGTAAAAGTAGCCGAAAATCGGCTACTTTTTACTAGGGAAAAATTGAGACCTAGTCTCAATTTTTAGCCATGAGATTTGCTTCGCAAAAGCTGCTGGCGTCCTATACTACTATACAAAGAAAGCCTTCGTAATTAAATCTCTGGGTAAATATCTTCCACAGTTTTTCTGGGTCAATTACAATGTATAAGTGACCATGCGTTCCAATAGCTGAACTTTGATATTTATTATCATTACCATCTTCATCAACTGGACTATAAGGGAAGTATACACGATCAGTTGAAACAATCACATCTGATTTTGGATGATCGCTATCTAAATATAAAATATCCATTAATTCGATATCACTATATTTTTAACACGCTCGAACATCCCTAACTCTAATCCACCTAAGTTAATGTCTTCAGACATTACATGGTCTGCTTCAGGAAACACTTCAATACGTAATGATTCACATGGATGAATTTCTTGGAATTCACTTCCATTAATACGACCAAACGATGTTGTAACTTGTTTGATCCATAAATCTCCAATTAAAACGACGGTTAATCGTCCATGTTTCTCCGTTACGGAATACAAAACGTAATCCTGACATTACTTTTTTTCATAAAAGTCTCTCCTTTTTATGCATGTTCTCACTCATTATAACCAGTGAAAAACACTTTTTATTCTTTACTCTTCGAATTTTACCATTGAACTTGAAGATTTTCAACGATTATACACTCTTTTCCTCCAAAGTGAGATGAAACATACGTTTTCCAACACTTCAGCATCATTAGAAATACTTTGTTCTAAAATCATTTTTCAACTGTCTTTAATACTTGCCCAATGATAGGACCTTTTTATCTAATTTTAAAATACGAATAATATCATGTCCGTTCAATTGAATATCATTCATCGAACAAATCGGTAATGACTGATAAGTTCCTTCTAACTCTCTCATGGATTCACTCTTCCCTTGAGCAATCAATAATTGCTCTACTTCACAGGCAACTTTATATGGACAATCATACGCTAAAAAGAAATTCCACTCATCTTCTTTTCGTGCACGATAAGTTTTATATCCAACCAATACATCTCGAATTTGTTCATTAGATGATTTCCATGATTTTAATAAGTGAGTCACTTCTTTATCACTCAAATTCAATGCATCTACGAATAAAATCCAAGCTTGTAAAACGCTCATTTCTTTTTATAGGAAACTCCGCTAATTTTAAAAGAATTTCACCTTTCCCATCAAATAATGGACAAGCTTGATATAAGCCCGTTTCAACAAATAATTGCAACGCTTCTTTACGATGACCGCTTTGAATCATTTTTCAAATTCAACTTTCATTCGTTCCACGGCTACTTTAGATAAATTCATTTTTAGAAGTGAAATAGCATTCTTCGTTTCTTCTTCAATTTGAAAATCCTAACTGACCGACAAAACGTACCGCACGAAACATTCGTAATGCATCTTCGTTAAAACGTTCTTTTGCATCGCCGACACAGCGAATACATTGCCGTTCTAAATCTCCAATCCCATCAAAGAAATCGATTAATTGATCATCAATTCCTATCGCTAAAGCATTAATTGTAAAATCACGTCGTTTTAAATCTTCTTCTAGCGAGCGAACAAAGGTTACTTTATCTGGATGTCTAAAAATCTTCATAGCCTTCTTCTGTTCGAAAAGTTGTGACTTCATAACCTTCTTTATGATAAATAACCATCACCGTACCATGTTCAATTCCACATCAACTGTATGAGAAAAATATCTCTTTAACTTCTTGAGGAGTAGCACTTGTAGCAATATCTACATCTGAAATAGGCTTATGAAGGAGCATATTCTTACTGAACCACCTACAAAATAGGCTTCATATCCTGCATCAACTAATTGTTGCATCACAGGTAATGCTTCTAAAAAAATAATGGTTCTTTTTGAATAGACATTCACTCGCCTCTCTTTCTTATTTTTCTAGTTCTTTTTAATTTTTTTCTGTTAATTTTATAAATAACGTTTGATTGCCAGTTTCTAACGCTTGATCAATTTGCGTTAAAATTTCTTGTTTTAAGACATCTGTTTGAATTTCTGCTAACGCTTGATGAACTTCTTCGTCTGAAGAGCTTTCTTCTTCGTAAAAAGGATTCTTCTCTAGTATACCAAATTTTACCATAGTCAAGTAAGCATCTTTCGAATTCCATTTCAATATAGCATTCTTCTTTCCAATTCAATCGAATATCATGGAATGCTTGTTCCGGATTATTAAAACGTGTTCCTGCTTTATAAAAAAATAAAAAGATTCATCAGGCGCTTTTATCTGTCGAAAACCACATCCCTTTTGGTGTACAATCTACTTTTTCCACAAAAATGAATTTGTTTTTAGTAATAATTCATGATTCAATAAATAATTTAAGATCCATAACGCTTCTCTTCTTTTTTTAACGCATGATTCGATACAAACCATGAAATAAAAATTTTTCTTATCTTCTAAACTTGGTTGAAACATCTTTCCCACTCCTTATGCTTCAAAATATTGTTGTAATTCTTGTAACTCCTCATTTAAAGGTTCAAGATTTTGACCATGTTCTAACCATTCTTTCTGCTTCAGCAACTCTACCTTCCTCTCGAAGGAATCTTACATAATCAATAATAAACTCTACTGAATCTTTCTAATTCAACACTAGCTTTTTGATAAAATTCTAGTGCTTCTTCAAATTCTTCCAGACCTTCTTTGGCTCTTGCCATTAAATAGAAAAATTTTGCCCATTTTCTAAGCCTTCTTCTATTTCCGTTGCTAAAATATCTTGAACTTCTTCGAACTCTTCTTGATATAATAAGACTTCTGTATAAGCTTGCATAATCTCAAATGATTCAGGAGCTAATTCATAAGCTTTGTTTTTAAAGGATTCTTGCCCTTTTTCCATTTGTCCAATCGATAAATAAGACACTCCTAAACTAAAGAATGGGTCTTTCTCATATGGATAAGTTTCTGTTATTTTTAGATAAGCTCATAATCGCTTTTAAATACTCATGTTTATACATTTGAATATGACTTAATCCTAGTAAGGCTTCATAATGTTCTTCATCACGAGATAAGATTTCTTGATATAATTTTTGCATGATCATAATTTTCTTCTTGGACATCATGTTTTGCAATACTCATTAATAATTCATTCGAAGCTGATTCTAATCCTTCATCAGATACTAGTTCTTGTAAAGGTTCGTCATTTCCAATTTCAAAAGAAGCTTCCACTAATAATTTCTAGCTCGATTTTCTTCTCCAGTTTCTTCAGTGGAATTTTTTTAAAAAAATCTTTCTAAATACTGAACACTTCTCTCCATCGAACCAGACTCAAACAATAACGTTCCTAAATAAAAATCTAAGATGGCTTCTTCAGGAGCTAATTCTTTTTACGAGTAATAATTTTCTTTCAGCAACATCATAATATCCTTGCGCTTTATATAACTCTGATAAAATCACTAAAAACACTTGGGTAGTTCTGATTATCTTCAGGAATATCATATAAAACTGATAATGCTCTGATCATACTCGCCTTGATTCACTAAAATTTCAGCTAGTAAAAATAGTCCAAGCAGATTCTTCCGGTTCAAATTGAGTTAATAGTAAATAAGCCTGTCTTGCTTCATCAAAAATCCACTACTTGCACTAAATGCCGCTAATTCAACTAATTCTTCTATTTTATCTTCTGTCACTTCTTCCATAAATTGATGAAAAAAGTGAATATACTTTTTCTAACTCTTGTTCTTCTAATGCATTTTTGAATTTGTTCAACAATTGATTTTCATAATTTCTCCATTTCTGTAGGCAATAAAAAAGATGCTATATTGATTTAACTCTAATATAGCACCTTTATGAAATAGTTTCTATGAAAATATCATAATAAACTGATTAGTTTTTACAGCATCTTTCAAAGCTTTACCTGCTTTGAATGCAGGAACTTTAGCTTGCTTCTGATTTTGGATTTCTTTCACCTGATTGAGGGTTACGTCCTTTACGAGCAGCACGTTCACGTACTTCGAAGTTACCAAAATCCGATAACTTGTACTTTTTCACCTGCTTGTAAATGCTTCTTGAATTGTTTCGAATAATGCATCAACTACTGCTGAAACATCTTTCTTTGTTAATTGCGTTTTTTAGCTACGCGATCTACTAATTCTGCTTTGTTTGCCATGTTAGTTTCACCTCCATCACATAAGAAATAATTCAGTACTTATTGAGTGGTCCAACTAATCTGGAAACCCTAACTGATGATTTCTAGACAAGTATACCATTTGATTGGCTGGACTTTCAACGAATAATACTAGGAAATTATCATTTTCTTTGACGAACAATCATATGAATTGGTGTTCCTTCAAATCCAAAAGGCAGCATCGAATTCGATTTTTCTAAGAAACGTTCATATGAGAAGTGCATTAATTCTACATCATTTACAAAAAGCAACAAATGTTGGTGGTTGAATTGCTACTTGTGTCATATAGTAAATCTTCAATCGATTTCCCTTTATCTGTAGGAGTTGGGATTCATTGCGATAGCATCCATCAATACATCATTTAAAAATCAGATGATGAAATACGTTTAGAACGAACTTCATGAATTTCTTTTTAATAATGGTGCAATTCTAACCAATCTTTGTTTTGTTTTAGCTGAAACGAATAAAAATTGGTGCATAAGATAAGTATAAGAATTCTTTGACGAATATTATCTTCAAACTCTTTAAAAGTTGAATTATCTTTTTCTCAAAAGTATCCCATTTATTCACTAAAAATGATAACACCCTTTACCTGCTTCATGAGCATAACCTGCGATCTTTCTTATCTTGTTCTTGAATTCCTTCTTCAGCATTCAAGACAACACAAACAATGTCACTACGTTCAATCGCTCTTAACGCACGTAAAGACACTGTATTTTCTCAGTAGATTCGAAAAACACGTCCTTTTTACGAATACCGGCTGTATCAATCATTTTAAAGATAGTACCTTCTTCGTCCGTCAAATGCTTGTATCAATGGCATCACGAGTTGTTCCTGCAACATTGGATACAATCACACGTTCTTCCCCTAGCATCGCATTCACTAAACTAGATTTTTCCTACATTTGGACGACCAATAAAACTAGAAACGTAATAACATCTGTATCATCTTCTTCATCATCATGTTCAGGGAAATGCTTTTAACAGCTGCATCTAATAAATCTCCAAGTCCCTAAACCATGACTTCCTGAAATTGGGAAATGGTTCTCCAAAATCCTAATGCATAAAAATCAAAAATATCAGATCGTAATTCTGGATTATCTACCTTTATTTACAGCTAAAGTAAATACTGGGTTTATTCGTACGATAAAGCAGTTTTTAGCAATATGCTCATCTGTTGATGTTACACCTTCTTTAACACTTGTTAAGAAGATAATGACATCTGCTTCTTCCATTGCAATTTCAGCTTGCATACGAATATTAGACATAAATGGTTCATCAGTGATATCAATACCACCTGTATCAATAATATGAAATTGATGTCCCTAACCATTCACCTTCAGAATAGATTCTATCTCTCGTTACTCCAGCAATATCTTCTACAATCGAAATTCTTTTCACCAACAACTCGGTTGAAAAATTGTAGACTTTCCCAACATTTGGACGACCTACAATCGCAATAACTGGTGTTGACATCAAAAATTCCTCCTTTTCTCTAATATGAGGCTGGGAGTTTTTCCCAGACCTCACCCAAATTTAATATTTTCTATTAGTCTTCAACTAACTAATTCAGATAATTGTTCACCCTAAACGATCTGCTAAATGAAAATGTCACATCTTCTTCAGGTAATACATATGTCTTCTTCTACAACTTCTTCAACTTCAGTTTTTTTCAACAACTGGAGCTTCTTCTAAAAGCTTTTAATACTTAATGAAATACGTTTTTCAGCTTCTATGTACTATCTAAAACTTTTAACAGCTACTTCTTGTCCTACTTTGAAGAACTTCGTGAGGAGTTGCGATATGTTTATGAGCAATTTGAGAAATGTGAACTAATCCTTCTACTCCAGGGAATAATTCAACAAATGCACCAAATGCTGCAAAACGTTTTAACTAGTTCCTATCTAATGTAGAATCAACTGCTGCATCGTTCAGTAATATTGTCCCAAGGACCAGCAACTGTTTCTTTAATAGATAGTGAAACACGACCTTTTTCAGCATCTAAACCGATTACTTTTTGCTTCTACAGTTTGTCCGACTGCTAAGAAATCACTTGGTTTTTGATACATGTTCATGGGAAATTTCAGAAACATGAACTAATCCATCAATTCCTCCTAAATCAATGAAAGCACCAAAGTTTGTTAAACGAGCAACTTTACCTGTAACAACTGCACCTTCATATACTGATTCTAAAGCAGAAGCACGTTTTAGCTGCTTTTTCATTAGCAACGATATCTTTACGAGATAAAATTAAACGATTATCCGCTGGTAAAATTTCAACGATATCAAATACGAATGTTTGTCCTTTAAATTGTTTTTAAATCTGAAACGAAGTGGTCAGAAATCATTGAAGCTGGAACAAATGCACGAACACCGGCATCTACTACTAATCCACCTTTAACAACATCTTTAACAGTTCCTTCTACTTGTTCATGATTATCTGCTTTTAGCTTGAAGTTCTTCCCAAACTTTACGAGCATCTACACGACGTTTTGAAAGTAAGAAACTACCATTTTCTTTTATCTTTAATCGGTTTAATAACTACTAAATCTAATACATCTCCCACTTTTACAACATCTTCTACATTTTTCAAATGGAGTTGCTGATAATTCATTAAAAGGAATGACACCTTCAACACCTCCACCAATAATACCAACGATAGCTTGTTTATCTTGTAAAACAAGTACTTCTCCTTGAACTAAGTCTCCAACTTGATATCTTTTAACAATATCAAGCGCATCTTGCATTGTTTGTAATTCTGACATTTGACTTCCTCCTATTACGCAACTATTCATTCGAAACGAAAAAAATAATCCTAAAAATTTATTTTTTTCTCCTTTTACATCATATCACTATTTCTTTTCACAATTCTAGTAATATCCTTTGAAAATGGCTATACTATTGGTTCTTTTGAATTAATGCAGTAACTGTTTTTACAACATCTTCAATCGTCATTTTAGTTGTATCAACCTCTATAGCATCATCTGCTTTTTCAGTGGAGATTCTTTTGCGAGTAGAATCAATATAATCACGACGTCGAATATCTTCCACCAATTCCTCATAAGACATCTCAATGCCTTTTTCTTGATTTTTCGATATATCTACGTTTGGCACGTTCTTCTACACTTGCTACAAGAAAAAAATTTTAATATCTGCTTGAGGAAGTACAACTGTCCCAATGTCTCTTCCATCCATAATGATCGAATGATTTTCCGCAATTTCTTGTTGTAAAATGAACTAATCTAGTACGAACTTCTTTTAGTGCAGAAACTGCTGATACATTTTTAGTCACTTCCACACTTCTAATCTCATCTGTGACATCTTCCCCATTCATAAATACACTTTGTTTCCCATCTTTCATTGTAAAACGAATTTCAATATTTTGAACTAACTCATTAATAGCATCATGGTCTTCTAATGAAATATGGTTCCGTAAAACTGCTAATCGTCACCACACGATACATCGCACCTGTATCTAAATATAAAAAAAGTGATTTTCTTTCGCAATTAATTTTTGAAATAGTACTTTTCCCAGATGAAGCAGGCCCATCAATTGCAACTCTGTATAACATATATCTCCTTTAAAATTTTTAACTTTTTCCCTATAATCAACCTAAAAAGGCTGGACTTGCTGCCCAGCCTTTTAGCTGTTATTGTCTTGGTTGTAATACTTTTTAATTGCATTCCAGGTGAAATATTATTCGATGTTAATCCATTAATCGATTTTAACGTGTCAACATCCATTCCATGATTCACTGCAATTCTATATAATGTTTCACCAGCCTGAACAGTATAACTTCCATATGCACCATTTTGAGTAGTAGGTGTTTCAGGCGTATTCTGCTCTCTTTGATTATTTTGTTGCTGTCTTGAATTAGATGATGAAGTTGTAGTATTCTGCATTTGTTGTAGAAGCTGTTGTTTCAACTGTAGTTGTTTCTGCAGTAGTTGTTTTCTACTACTTTTTGTCAACATAACTTCATCTGCTGTACGAGGTTTAACCTCAGCTTTTGAACTTGACCAATAGAACCACATCATAAATAATAATGGAGATACTACTACTACAATGAATACAAATAGTAGTACACTTAATAAAGGTGCTGATGCTTTTACCATTAGCATTACGAGCACTACGTGAATACTGACGTGCTTTTTGCGTATCTTCACCAAATTGGCGATCCCATGGTTGCTCTTCTTTTGGGTTTCTTTTCATTATTTAAATTATCTGTCATTAAAAATCCTCCTAAATTCAACCACTGTCGTCATTAGACTTTTTCTCATATAAAAACTATAGCATATTTCATCTATAATATGCAATCTTTTCCTTCTACATTGTATTTTAGCATATTTTTTTAGTATTGTCATCGCTTTTTTTAAATATTTTGAAAATTTTTAAAAAATATGAGAAACTTACAATAAGTATAAATAACTATTAGAAATGGAGGCTCTCATATGAATTCAAAAAAATTACAACTCATTTATGGAAAAAGTCGATTGTGAGAGTTGTATTGCCTGCGGTATTTGTCAATTGAAAGCTAGCAATCTTTTTGAGTACGATACTGATGGAATAGCTTTTATGAAACAAGATAATAATACCGGAAGCCTCCCTATTCCTGGAACAAGAAATAGAAAAACTTTAAAGAAGCTCTATACTCACTGTCCAACAGGAGCCATTAAACGAAAAACCTCCTTTTAATTCCCTTTAGTAATCATGACCACCCGTCTAACGGGTGGTTTGAACTGGGGCTATAAGCCCAGATTACAAGCCAGCGCCTCAAGACGCTGGCTTTCACTTTGTTCAAGCCTTATTGCTTTTTGGACTCGTCACTTGCCTCTTAAAGAGGCGTTTGTATTACTTACCATCACCCCTAAAGGGATCCTCATACTCTTTTACACTTTAATTTATCAATTGCTATATCATGTTTTTCTTGTTCTTGTATATACTTTCTTATGGTAGCTTCATTGAGACCTACTATGCTTACATAATAGCCTTTCTGCCCAAAAATGACGGTTCCCAAATTTATATTTTAAATTTGCGTGTTTATCAAACATCATTAGTGCGCTTTTTCCCTTTTAAATACCCCATAAAACTTGAAATACTTTATCCTTGGTGGAATACTTACCAACATATGAACATGATCCGCATAAGATGTCCTTCTATAATCTCTACCCCTTTATAACTACACAATCGACGAAATATTTCTCCCAAACTTTTCCTATATTGATTATAGATAACTTTCCGTCTATACTTAGGTGTAAAAACAATGTGGTATTTACACATCCATTTTGTATGTGATAAACTATTAGCTTTTTCAGCCATATTTTTTCTCCTCTCGCTATATGATAGGCTTGAACACCTTTATTGTATCGCGATTGGAGTTTTTTTGGTATAACTCGATGCGCACCCGCATAGCGGGGATGAGCTTTATTTGTCACGCACCTACGGGAGCGTGACGGACTGAAAGTCACGATATCAATTCGGCAGCAGATACCTTTTCGATAACTGCTGCCGTCCTTTACTACTATTAGAAAAGTCAATTTACGACAATACACGCATTAAGAACTCTTTTGTTCTTTCTTTTTGCGGATTTGTAAAGATTTGCTCTGCAGTTCCCTCTTCAGCAATAACTCCTTTATCCATAAAGATAACACGGTCACTGACATCTCTAGCAAATTCCATTTCGTGTGTCACAATAATCATTGTTAATCCAGTATGAGCTAAACTCTTCATTGTCTCTAAAACTTCATTTACCATTTCTGGATCTAATGCAGAAGTTGGTTCGTCAAATAATAATACATCTGGTTGCATAGATAATGCTCTAGCAATGGCTACACGTTGTTTTTGTCCACCAGATAATTGACGAGGGCGAGCATTTAAGTACGCACTCATTCCAACTTTTTCTAAGAAGCCTTTTGCAATTTCCTCAGCTTCTTCTTTTTGATTTTTTCAACACTTTGATAGGACCCACTGTACAGTTTTCTAATACATTTAAGTTGTTAAATAAATTAAATTGTTGGAAAAACCATTCCTAAATGCGTACGATATTCATAAATATTTGTATCTTCGTCTAAAAATATTTTTCCGTTATATAAAAATTTCACCAGAAGTTGGTTTTTTTCTAATAAGTTCACACAACGTAACAATGTTGATTTTCCTGAACCAGAAGAACCAATAATCGTTACTACTTCCTCGGCTTGCACTGAAAAATGAAATATCTTTTAGGACTTCATGAGTCCCGAATACTTTATTTAAAATGTTTAATCGTTACTACTTCTTGACTCATGATTCTTATCCTTTCCCTTTCGTTTTTCGTATACAGATGCCATTGAATTAGAATTTAACGGATCTGAATGAATAATTTCATAATTATCTGACCGTCCATTCTACGTTCAATATAACGTAAAATTTGTGTTAAAACTGTTGTCATAATGAAGTATAAAATCAATGTGACAAAGAATGTTTCAAAGTAACGAAGTTTGCTCCCGCAACTGTTTTTGTTGCAAAGTATAATTCTGAAACTGAAATTACGTTTAATACTGAAGTATCTTTTAATGTTAATAACAAACTCATTTCCCTGTCGCAGGTAAAATATTACGAATAACTTGGGGAACACGACATTCATCATTGTTTGAGTATGTGCATCCCAATGGCTTGAGCTGCTTCAAATTGTCCTTTGTCGATAGAAATAATTCCTCCACGAACAATTTCAGACATGTAAGCACCAGTGTTAATCGATACAATGAAAAATCGCAGCAAACGTACGATCCATATCAATCCCTAAACGCTAACGCTGATCCATAATAAATAACCATTGCTTGTACAATCATCGGTGTCCCTCTGAAAAACTCTAGTATAAGCTGTTAAAAATCGCATTAGCAATTTTTAAAGTAATTCTTTTTGACCTTTTTCTGGCATTGGAATAGTTTTTACTAATCCAATTAATAATCCGATTCCTGTTCCAATAATTGTCCCTAATAATAGAAATATATAAGGTTACCCAAGCTCCATTTAGAAACATTGGCCAATTATCTTGTATAATTTTGATAATCCATTCAATATTCATCTTTTGTCCTCTTTCTTTTTAGTTATGTATCTAGAAGAGTTTCCTCTCTAGTTTAATAAAATATGTTATTTTGCTGTTAGTTAGCAGCAGGTTGATTTTTGATTGCTTCATCCATAATTTGTTGACGTTCAGCATCAGAAATTTCTGATAAAGCTTTTGTTAATAGCATCTTTTAATGGGCTATCAATCCAACAGCTGTATCTGTATCTTCATCACTTGCTTGGAATCCATCCGTTAATTTAATCATCACGAAATCTGAATTTGCAGCTTGAGCAGAAACACCTTCTGGTAATTCAGAAACATATGCATCAATTGTTCCAGCTTGTAACGCTACACGCATTGCAGGGAAGTTATCCATTGCAGGTTGTTTTTGCAACTCCTGGAATTTGGTCAATGACACTATAGTGGAAAGTATTCAATTGTCCAGTTACTTTTAGCTCCTGAGAAATCTGCCAATGTTTTCGCTTGTTCAAATTTGCATACCTTTTTAACAATCATCACTAATTGTGATTTGTAATAATTATCTGAAAAATCAATTGCTTCTTTTTCTTTCAGCAGTTGACTCATACCAGCTATGATTGCATCTAGTTTACCAGAAACAACGCCTGGTGTTGCTTCATCCCACTCAGTTTTTTTACAATTACTAATTCTTTATTTAATTTTTTTAGCAACACGTTTAGCAATTTCAACGTCATATCCGCCAGCATAATCATTTGTTCCTTGGATTTTTCACTCCGCCATTAGCATCTGTTTGTTGTGTCCAGTTAAATGGAGGATATCCCGCTTCCATCCCAACTACTAATTGGTTGTTTGAAGATTTACTGCCACATGCTGCTAAACCTAAAACCGATTGCTACAGTTAATAACCCTTTTAATAAATCATAAAAACTCTCCTCTTGGCTATAAACTTCAGGACTCAATCATGACCACCCGTCTAACGGGTGGTTTGAACCGGGGCTATAAGCCCAGATTACAAGCCAGCGCCTCGAGACGCTGGCTTTCACTTTGTTCAAGCCTCTATTGCTTTTTGACTCGTCACTTGCCTCTTAAAAGAGGCGTTTGTATTACTTTACCATCACCCCTAAAGGGATCCTCATACTCTTTTTACACTTAATTTATCAATTGCTATATCATGTTTTTCTTGTTCTTTGTATATACTTTCTTATGGTAGCTTCATTGAGACCTCACTGTGCTTACATAATAGCCTTCTGGCCCAAAATGACGGTTCCCAAATTTATATTTTAAATTTGCGTGTTTATCAAACATCATTAGTGCGCTTTTTCCTTTTAAAATACCCCATAAAACTTGAAATACTTATCCTTGGTGGAATACTTACCAACATATGAACATGATCCGGCATAAGATGTCCTTCTATAATCTCTACCCCTTTATAACTACACAATCGACGAAATATTTCTCCCAAACTTTTCCTATATTGATTATAGATAACTTTCCGTCTATACTTAGGTGTAAAAACAATGTGGTATTTACACATCCATTTTGTATGTGATAAACTATTAGCTTTTTCAGCCATATTTTTTTCTCCTCTCGCTATATGATAGGCTTGAACACCTTTATTGTATCGCGATTGGAGTTTTTGGTATAACCTTCGATGCGCACCCGCATAGCGGGTGAGTTTATTTGTCACGCACCTACGGAGCGTGACGGACTGAAAGTCACATATAAAAGAGAGATTACGAACAAAAGGTTCGCAATCCTCCTGCATAGACTCTTATCCCTAAAAAGTGTACAGAAAAATTAGCATAAACTGCTTTTTGCCCGGTAATTGATTGCACTTCACACTGTTCTGGGCAGAGATGTGACAGTGACTGACCCATTATGACCAGCCCCCAACATAGTTTTGCTACATTTCAAGGAAATCCCCTTTCCGTAATCACGTACTTTTGTCATCCGCGCCTCAAGTTCAATAACCATTTATTTAATTTTGTAAAGTCATTGTAACAAAAATGAAAATATGATGTCAACTATTTTCATTAAATTTTCATCATTAATTTTGTGTTGGAGAAGTACTACTTAACAATTGTTCATAAGCAAACTCGAATTTTTTGTACATCTCCTGCTCCCATAAAAGACAATGACAGCATCTTTTATAGACCAATAATGGTGAAACATTTTCAATTTTTAAAACTGTTGTCTACACCTTCAACTAGCGCTGCTAAATCTTCAATCGAGACTTTTCCAGATTTTTCACGAACAGAGGCAAAAATATCACATAAATATACATCATCCACTAATGATAATGCTTTGGGCAAATCATCTAATAAAGCAATTGTTCTCGTAAATGTATGGTTGGAATACAGCAACAATTTTTCTTTTGTTGGATATTTTTGTCTTGCAGCATCTAATGTTGCACGAATTTCAGATGGGTGATGTGCATAATCATCAATCACTGTAATTTCTTTTTAATTTTTTTCTCAGAGAAACGACGTTTTACTCCGTTAAAAGTTTTTAAATTCATCGCCAATTCTTCTGGATTAAAATCATTTAAGTAATAAAATGTCACAATAGCTAATGCATTTAAAATATTATGCGTTCCAAATGTTGGAATATCAAATTTGCCATAAAAATTTACCATGAATATAAAACATCAAAAATGGCTGCCTTCTGTATCTTTTTCGATATTTTCAGCTACAACATCGTTTTTCTTTAGTAATTCCATAATAAGTAATTGGCGTTGTTACATCTAACTCACGTAGTCTTTCATCATCCCCACAAGCAATAATTCCTTTTTCACTTGACGACCAAATGATTCAAAGGCACTTTGAACATCGTCAATATCTGTATAATAATCAGGATGATCAAAATCGATATTTGTCATAATGGCATAATCTGGCTTTATGCTCATAAAATGACGTTTATATTCACACGCTTCTAATACAAAGTATTCAGATGCTTCTACTCCATGTCCTGTACCATCACCAATTAAATAACTCGTTGGTTCCATTGCACCCTTAAAAACATGCGCTAATAATCCTGTTGTACTTGTTTCTCCCATGCGAACCTGTTATTGCAACACTTTGGTATCCTTTTAATAATTCACCTAAAAATTTATGATAACGAATTACTTCAACCCTTTTTCACGTGCTGCTACTAATTCTTCGTGACTATCTGGAAAAGCATTTCCAGCACTAACAACTTGTCCTTCTTGAATATTATCTGCACTAAACGGAAACATGTTGATTCCCGCATCTTCTAAGCCTTTTTGAGTAAAGAAATAATTCTCCAAGTCAGAACCTTGAACAGAATATCCTTCTCCATGTAATACTAAAGCTAGCGCACTCATTCCTGAGCCTTTTATACCCGTAAAATGATAAATTTTACTTTTATCCATGATCAATTCCACTTCCTATGTTTACTATTTACTATATGGTAATGTATCTTTTCCTTGTTCCTGCTCCATAATCCAAGATAATGTTCGATTCATTGCTCTTCTTTGTTTTCCTGGTAAAGGTTGCAATCTCAGGGAGCTAAAACTTCCATCGCTTGCGTATCAGGCAAATGGTTTAATAATGTTTTTGTACTATTTGTGTCGTTGGAAGATCTGATTGAAGTTTTTATTGCTGTTTTTAGGAGATTTCTCCACTACTTTTTTGCGATACTTCCACTTCTTCCACCTTAACCAAAGGTGTTTCTTCACTTGAAAAATTAATAATTCCTCAGCATTCACTCTCAAATTTTTCTTCTAACATTTCATAAGGAATTTGTTTTTATTTGAGAAGTCGGTGTCATTCCTTTTAGAATAGATGGAACTGTAGAAGGAGTAAAACGAGTTCGAGTTGGCTTTTCTTGTAAAAACTACGCCATTTCTCCTGATTATTCCCTCTTGACTACTCTCTTTAAACGATTGAAAAATTCCTCTCTTGTTTGAGGAGCATCCTTTTCTTCCAAAGCAGATTTCTGTTGCTTGGAAAAAGGTAAGCAATGTTCTTCAATTGTTTCCTGTTCCTTTTCTTGATTTGAGACAAAAAGAAATATCTTCTTTTTTGGGTGTAAATAATTTGAAAAGTCTCACCCACTTTTTTTAGAGAACTTTGCGTATTTGGTAAATATTGATTACTAATCTCTCTGATCGAACGATGGTTATTTGACAAAAATACTCCCTCCTTTTCGATTGATTAACCTTTAAAATGGCTCTCCAACAACGGCATCATCATTTAACACTAAAATTCCTTTTTAGCAGGCGCATTTTCTAAGCCTAATTCACGTGCTGAACATAACATTCCGTGACTTTCTACACCACGTAATTCTCCTGACCAAATAATGCTTCCATTTGGCATTACTGTTCCAGGAGTGGCTACAACAACTTTTTTTGTCCTGCTTTTACATTCGGTGCACCACAAACGATTTGTAATACAGTATCTTGGCTGACACGTGTTTGCGTAACATGTAAATGATCTGAATCTTCATGAGGAACACAAGTTTCCACATATCCAACTACTAAGGTATCTTTTGGAGATAAATCTAATGATGCTCCATCAAATCCAGCTTCTTGGATCAATCTTTTTATTGTTTCTTGTTCTTCTGTAGATAAAAATTGTTGCCCTGCTTTTTCAAAACAAATATGGTTTGAAATTCCAGCAATATTATAGCCAATCACTGTATTCGTTTTTCATCTAATACACGTGTTACTCCATTTTTGTTTTCAATTGCAACATCATAACGACTTGCCACTCCTGATGTTAATAATAATGTATCTGAAAATACCTTCTTGATTATAAAAACTTAACCACATAATACTCTCCTTAATTTTATTTTTTTATATTAATTTGTTCTTCCGTCTAAAATAGTATCAACTGTACTACGATCTAATGCACGAATCGTTTGAATCACCATTTCACGTGCTGCTTCATAGTCTTTAATAGAGAACATTGTTTGATGAGTATGAATATAACGAGCACATACCCCAATAACTGCACTTGGAACACCTTGATTCATTAAGTGAGCTTTCCCGCATCTGTTCCACCTTGAGAAACAAAAAATATTGGAATGGAATGTTGTGAGTTAAAAGCAGTATCTTCTAAAAACTCCTTCATACGAGGTAATGTAATCATACCAGGATCCAAAAATTCTCAATAAAAAAATCCTTGGTCTAAATGTCCAAATGTATCTTTTGAACCTGTTAAATCATCTGCTGCAGAACAATCTACCGCAAAAGAATAAATCAGGATTGAATTTTTGTAACACTTGGTCCTGTCCCACGTAACCCAACTTCTTCTTGAACATCTCGCTCCTGCAATTAATGTATTTGGTAATGCTTCATTTTTCAATTCACGTAAAGCTTCTAATACTACAGTACAACCATAACGATTATCCCATGATTTTTGCAATCATTCGTTTTTATTCGCTGTCCAAATTGTTTCCACACAAGGAACAATTGTATCTCCAGGACGAACTCCATATTCTTCAGCTTCTGTCTTTTGAAGTAAATCCAGCATCAAATAAAATATCTGTTACTTTCACTGCTGCTTGTTGTCCACCCGCTGCACGTAATAAATGTGGAGGAATAGAGCTAGAAAATAACTGGATAATCTCCTTTACGAGTTTGCAATGTAAAACGTTGCGCAGAAACGACATAGGGATTCCATCCACCCTAACGGACTCACTTTTTAATAAGCCTGTTGACGTAATATTCGTTACCATAAATCCAACTTCATCCATATGTGCAGCAATCATAATTTTAGGGGCATTGGTATCTTGATGTTCACGAACCCCAAAAATGCCACCTAAACCATCTTGCTCAATACGATCGACTAATGGTTCCATTTCTTTTCTCATAAATTCTCGAACATTTCTTTCATGTCCACTTGTTGATTGTAATTCTGTTAAAAGTTTTTAATTAAACTTTCTGTTTTCTTTTCCATTTTCTTACCTCCATAAGAATAAAAAAAGCTCGAATGTCCTGTTCCCAGTCCTTTCAGAGCTCCTTTTAACGTCACTCTTTGTATGAGAATATTCTCCTCTTAGGCTGACGCTATTTTATATAAATCTAAAACTGCACCTGTTTTGGCATCAGCATAAAATTCGTATTGCACCAATTCTTCTTGTTCTTTACGAGTAATGCCACCATATATACATAACCACTAAAAATCTTCTTTTTCAATATATACAGGTTCCATTTCAATCCATGAACCTTCAATCGTTCCTACAACAGTAAATAAACGACGAACATTCCTACAATAACGTCCCCATTGACTAATTTCTTCTCATAAAATTTAGAAACAAGCCATGCTCCTAGAAAAGCTCCAGTTGCAAGGAAAAATCCTGCTGTAAAAGATGATTTATTTTTGACATTTTACCACTCCTCTACTTTTACCTCATAGGGATGACGTTCTTTTGGAAAAATTGTTTCTACTCGATAAATTGATGTCCTTTAGCAGAAAAACTTTTTCTTCATATTCGGTCATCACATTGCCTTCAAACTCTACTTGGTGTAAATCTAACCAAACTTGCTTTTAAAAATCATTCCAAATTGAGAGAACGAAGCTAAAACTATATTCAAACAAGCCCTCGATTATCTGTTTTTAAAATGAATTTCTCCTTCTAATGGCAATACTTGTTCATATGCTTTTAGAAAAATCTGCATGAGTCAAGCGTCTTTTAGCATGACGTTTTTTTAGGCTATGGATCAGAGAAATTCAAATAAATACGATCCACTTCACCATCTTCAAAATAATCTGTCACTGTTCCACCATCAATATGTAATAATTGTAAGTTTTGGAACTTGGGCAGCTAAAGCTTTTTCTAATGCAACGACAATCACACTTTGTTTGAATTTCAATTCCAATATAATTAATATCTGGATTTTTCTTAGCCATTTCACTAACAAATTGACCTTTTCCAGATCCAATTTCAATATGAATCGGATGATTATTTCCAAAAACGCTCTTTCCAGCGTCCTTTCCATTCTTCTGATTTTTGAATCACCATTTCTGGATGAGCTAATAATGTATCTTTAGCCCACGGTTTATTTCTTAAACGCAATATTAATACTCCTCTTCTTTCATCAAACGATGATTATAAATTGATTTTACAACTAAAAATCTTTTCGTTCATTTCTATAATAACGACCTTCAAAAATGACTTTTTTCTTAATAAAGTTTAAACAATTCATTAATGCATACCATTCAATCTGTTGGTAAATATTCGTTGATAAGTTTAAAACCATAGGCATCTAGCCATTCACCCCATTGGTGAACAGGAATATATTGGGTTAAAATCATTGTTAAATCCGATACAGGATCTGCTAAACGAACCATTTCCCAATCAATTAAATATAATTTATCGTTTTGCCAACAAGAAATTACGACGATCTAAATCACCATGACAAACAGTTTTTCCTGCTTCTAATACAAGAGGCAAATGTTTCTTTTTAAATAATCTAACACTTCTGATAAGAAACGATGACTTTGTAACCCTGACTGCAAATTTTCTAAATAATCTTCAATGAAATGCTGAGCGGTATATTCTTCGCCTTGAATTTTTTTGAAGCATTAATAGTAAATTAGGAGATTGATGGATTTCTTTTAATAAATCAATCACTTCCATCGAATTCATTTCTTCAGTTGTTAAGGATCGACCATTTAACCATTCTTGAGCTGTTAGAACATCTCCATTTCCAGCTCTTTTGGTCCACATTAATTTAGGAGCAATGCCTTCACCCGATAAAGCAGCTAAAAATGGGAAGAATTTCTTTTTAAGAAAACTCTCTCCTGCGCTCTCACTGCCATATAGGCTTGTCCGGTATCTCCCCAATTGGATGTAATTCCCATCCGGCATCCATATTTTTGTTCCATATTTCTATCCCTACCGACCATTTCTGAGTTTATTCGTTATCTTTCATTTTATGCTGTCCCAATGTTTCCGTCAAGTTTACAGCAAATCTATTTTTAACGTCTTTTCTTTTTTTCGATTTAAACGTGGTTTTTAAATAACCATATAAGAACACTGCTGATAATATTGGATACCATACAAGTCCAGCTAACACGAAAGGATTTCTTTGAGACTAATGCTGTTAATGTTTAATAATGACACTTGCTCCAATGACTAACTGTAAAACTACTCCAATAAAATCATCCATCATTTCTTTTGGTTCATATAAGGAATGAATATAAATCGAATGAGCTTTTGGATGTTTATATAAAGAGGCAAATTGGAAACAAATCACTACTATCATTATTGATTGAATTCCCATTATCCAATACCAAATTGAACTAGCAAATGACAACAAGACTGTTGTGACAATCATTTGAAGGAATACCGTAACATAATTGGAGCTTCTTAATGCTGTTCGAACTAATAAATAACGATACGGATGAATCCGATTTGGTGTTAGTTTTTCCACGAAAAATATCTAATGACTGATTACGTTTTGCTTGATATTTCTTTAAAAATGGTACATCTACAAATAAAGCAATCACTCGAAAAATTCTTTGTTGACGCATTTTGTTCACGCCCAATCAATTCATTCCATACAAAATGCACCGGCTTAGCTGATGCAAAACGATAAAGTACTATTGAAAGAACCATCAATACTAAAGCCATCAATAGTGAAAAATATTTGGAATAAGAGAAAGAATGCCAAATAAATAAATACTATTTTACTAAATAGAGTGCTAGATTATAATAAGAATTTTTCGGCACTTTTCCTTCCAACACAGATTTTTGAACCATAAAATGGAATCCTTTTTAAAAGATAATAGCGTTACAAAAATAGCCATAAATGGAATCATTCCGTTCCCATATGCTTGCATAAAAATCGGCAACACAAAAATCGTTGCAATAAAATTCAGCACTAATGGAAAAAAATCCAACTATAACGAATCGCACGTTTAAAAATAAGGTTTAAAATCTTCACCAATGACACTTAAAAAGTGTAAATCAGCCTCTTCTACATAAGTAGCAATTTCACCAAATAATGGAAAAAATAGCTAATAATAAACTGACAAATAAAAATCAAAGGCCATTCTAAAATACGAATTGTTTTTAACCATGTTGAATATTGAAATAATAGAAAGCCAAATAAGAAAAAGAACACAATCATAAAATGATCATTCATCATATATTTGGCATATTTCATTACTTTTTCTGATAAGTCTTGAAACGACTTCCCCACAATTGCTCACTATTCATGATGATCACCTGTATTCGTTGTTAATGCAAAAATACACGTCTTCTAATGAAGTTTCATCAATTTGAACTTCGCCTTTAAGCGTTTCTAAATCTCCTTGTGCTTGAACCACTCCATCATGTAAGACAATGAAACGATCACAATATTTTTTTCTGCAGTATCTAGCACATGCGTAGACATTAAGATTGCGGCACCTGATTCTTTTTCTCTCTTAATACAGTTAATAATGTACGAATTCCTAATGGATCTAATCCTAAAAATGGTTCATCAACCACATATAATGGGACGTCTAACATTAAGGCACAAACAATGAGTACTTTTTGCTTCATTCCCTTTGAAAAAAATAAGCTGGGAACCAATCTAATTGTTTCGTTAAACGAAACTGCTCTACTAATTCCATCGCACGATGCATTGTTTCTGGCGTATCTTGTTGATACGCACGAGCTGTTAATTCAATATGCTTTCTAAACGTTAATTCTTCATATAATACAGGCGTCTCCGGGAATGACTGCAATCAATTTTCGATAATCTCTAACACTTTCCTCAACAGTATGCCCTTGAATCGAGATCTTCCCTGAAAAATGGTTGGAATAAAATTCGTAATACATTTAATCGTTGTACTTTTTCCAGCCCCATTTAATCCAATGAGCCCACAAATTTCTCCTGATTGTACTTCAAAAGAAATGTTTTTAATAACAGGAACTTGAGTATAACCAGCTGTTATATGATTTACTTTTTAATGTCATAACTTTCTCCAATCCTACACAATTTAGCATTATTATATCAAAAATTCATCCTAGTTCCTAGAAACTTTCATTCAAAGAAAAAACTTCGCGATTTCATTGCATTCCACTACTACACGTGGTACGATTTGACTATATACATCAAGGAGGTTTTTATTATGTCAGATTGTATTTTTGATAAAAATTATTTCTAAAGAAATTCCAGCACACATTGTTTATGAAGATGAGGTAGTCATTGCCTTTTTAGACTTAGGACAAGTAACACCAGGTCATACATTAGTCGTGCCAAAAACACGTAAAAGATATTTTTTTGAATATGATGAGGAATTAGCTGCAGCCGTATTTAGTAGAATTCCAAAAATCGCTCGTGCTTTAAGAGCTATGAACCCTGAAGTAAAAAGGCGTAAATATTTTAAACAATAATGGTGAAGTTGCGTTTCAAAGCATCTTCCACTCTCATATCCATTTAATTCCTCGTTACAAACACGAAGAAGGTTTTGGATTAAAATGGGAAACTCATGACTATTCTCACGAAGAATTAGCAAGTATCGCACAAAAACATTGCCAAACATGTAAAATAATCAGTAAAAATTTTAAAAACGGAGAAAAACTTATGAAAAATTCGTCAAAAGGATTACTTTTTGGAAGTATTGTTAGTGGAACCATTGCCTTACTCACAACAAAACAAAATGGAAAGAAAAAAACCGTGAACAATTATACGACAATATCATAACTTTATCTGAAGAGATATCTACTGTTAGTACAGGTGTCCCTGTTATTCAGCACGGTGTAAAAACAACTACAATATTATGTGATCCCTCAAGTGAAAGAAATTTCTCAAGACATCATTGAAGATGTTCAAAATTTCAAACATATGAGCCAACCTCGTATCAAAAAGAATTCAAGAACATCTGTCAACCCTTCGCCAACATATAGAAAGAAGCTACAAAAGGAGAAACTATGATTCGATTATTTGCCAGTGATATGGATGGGAACAATTTTACAAGACCATTCTACGATTCATCCAGATAATGTAAAAATGGTTCACTATTTACAAGAAAAAAATATTCCATTTGTCATTTGCTCAGGAAGAGATTTCTACCAAGCTTCCCTTTGCTTAGAACCTGCAAATATTCAATGCCCCATCATTGGATTAAATGGAGCTGTTATCTATAAAGAAGACGGCACCATTTTAAAAAGAAGTCACACTTTCTCATGAGGATACACGTAAACTTATTCAAGTAATTGAAAAAAATATCATAACAATTGGGATATGATGACTTCAAAAGGATTATTCTCTTTACACTTCGCAGAAAAAATTTTGCAAAAAGAGTGGCTACTTTTAAAGAAAATCATCCAGAGCTTACTCCTGAAGAATTTGAAGCTGAACTTGATAAATTAAAAACTTTTTGATGCAACAGATGTTTCTAATATCGAGGAAGTTTTAGAGGACCCAACGATTAAAAATTTATAAAGTCTTAACTTCCAATTACGAAGCTGAAGATTCATTAATGGAAATTAAATCTTATGTCGAACAAGAACTTCCTAATCTAGTTGTTACTTCTTCTTTTTAAAAACAAATATTGAAGTAACTCATAAAGATGCTCAAAAAGGAATTGCCCTTTCAATACTATGCAAACACTTTAGGGATTTCAATGGATGAAGTTTTTGCGATTGGCGACAATTCAAATGATGTATCTATGTTAAAAACTTTCTGGTTATAGTGTCGCTATGGGAAATGCGAATCAAGAAGCGATGAATACTGCTACACATCAAACAGATGATAACAAACATGGTGGTAGTCACAAAGCCATTCAAAAATGTTTAGATCAACAACAGTAATACATTACCTCCTTATGGGGTAATTTTTTTATAAATAGTCCTTTTTAATAGTAAGAGGAGGTGATTTCATGGAAACAGATTTTCTCAACCACTCATTGCTTTAATTAGTAATATGGGATTTCCAATTGCGATGAGTATTTATCTACTCCATCGAATGGAACAAAAAAACTTGACACCATGATTAATCTTTTAAGTGAACTCAATCATCATTTAAAAGAAAGATTGATTCAATACGCAGTTCTCATGTCATAAAATGTAACATGACATGAGAACTGTTTTTTTGTTTTTACATTAAAATCTAGTAAAATTAACTCACATTAATTTTTAACAACTTGGAGGTCTTTATGAAAATACATACGAACATTAAAGAAAAAGAGCTTCTGGATTAGCTTATTAGGAATTTTATTTTTCCTTCTTTCTACTCCAATTGAAGCTGCAACAAAAATATACCATTGCAACAGACACAACTTTTGCTCCCATTTGAATTCCAAGATACTTCTGGAAATTATGTTGGAATTGATATGGATTTAATCAAAAGCTATCTCAAAAGAAGAAAAATTTTGAAATTGAAATTAAAGCTCTAGGATTTAACGCTGCTGTTCAAGCTTTAGAAGCTGGACAAGTAGATGCGGTTATCGCAGGAATGAGTATAACTGATGAAAAGAAAACAAAATTTCGACTTCACAGATTCATACTTTTGATAGTGGTATCGGAATGGCAGCAAGTACTTCAAGCAATATTAGCACTTACGAAGAACTTCTGCGGTAAAAACGTCGCTGGTAAAAAAATCGGTACACAAGGAGCAAGTTTCGCTTCTTCTATTCAAGAGAAAATATGGATTTACTATTTCAACATTTGAAGATTCAGCAAATATGTATCAAGATGTAGTCAGTGGAAATAGTGTGGCTGCTTTTGAAGATTATCCAGTTTTAGGTTATGCAATTCGCAGCAATCACTTACCGATGACACTAACTTCTTATAAAAGAACAAGTTACCCAATATGGAGTTGCCGTATTAAAAATCAAAATACTGAATTTATTGAAGCTTTTAACCGTGGATTAGCTACTTTAAAATCTAACGGTGAATACGATAAAAATCATTAATAAATACATTGGAACAGATGATTCAACAACTGCTTCTACTGAAGATACAAGTTTATTAGGATTATTAAAAACGAATGCTCCAACTCTTTTAAGTGGATTATGGAATACCATTTGGATTACATTTATTTCTCTTGCAATTGCAACAGTGATTGGTGTTCTTTTTAGGACTAATGAGAACTAGCCGTATTTCTATTTTTAGAAAGCTATTGCAACTATCTACATTGACTTTTATGCGTAGGGATTCCACTAATTGTTTTAACATTCTTCATTTATTTTGGGAATTCCTCAAGCATTCAACCTTCGTTTAGATGCAACAGTTGCAGCTATTACAACATTAGGGTTAAATGCTGCTGCTTATATCGCTGAAATAGTTCGTGGTGGTATTAATGCTATTGATAAAGGACAAAGCGAAGCAGCAATGAGTTTAGGATTACCTTATTACAAATCAATGCAAAAATTATTTTACCGCAAGCAATTCGTTTAATGGTTCCATCATTTATTAACCAATTTGTGATTACCTTTAAAAGATACTTCAATTTTATCAATCATAGGACTTGTAGAATTGACACAAACTGGTAAAATAATTATTGCAAGAAACTTACAATCAAGTTCAATGTGGTTTATTGTTGGTATGATGTACTTAATCGTTATTACTCTATTAACAAAAAAATTTCAGCACGTTTAGAAAGGAAGGCATAAGATGGCAATTATCGAAGTAAAAGGCCTTATTACGGTGAATTAGAAGTCTTAAAATCGATTGATTTAGAAATCGAAGAAGGACAAGTAGTTTGTATTATCGGTCCTTCTGGATCAGGGAAAATCAACATTTTTACGTTGCTTAAATCGTCTAGAAAAACAACAGCAGGTAAAAGTTATTGTTGACTGGATATGATTTAACGGATAAAAATACAGATTTAAACTTTGTACGTCAAGAAATCGGAATGGTTTTCCAACACTTTAACTTTATTCCCTCATTTAACAATTAAAGAGAATATTATATTAGCTCCTGTTGAATTAGGACGTGAAACAAAAAGAAGATGCAGACAAACATGCCTTAGAATTATTAAGAATGGTTGGACTTGAAGATAAAAGCAGATGTATATCCAAAAACATTATCTGGTGGTCAAAAACAACGTGTAGCCATTGCTCGTGCTTTAGCGATGAAGCCAAAAATGTTTATTATTCGATGAACCAACTTCTGCTCTTGACCCTGAAATGGTTGGGGATGTATTAGAAGTAATGCAACAATTAGCAAAAGATGGGCATGACAATGGTCGTTGTAACTCACGAAAATGGGATTTGCCCGTGAAGTCAGTGATCGTGTAATTTTCATGGATGGTGGATATATCGTCGTGAAGATGGAACACCGGAACAAATCTTTCAAAAATCCGCAACACAGTCGTACACAAGACTTTTTAAATAAAGTGTTACATTAATAGATGAAAAAAGACTTTTGGGAATTCCAAAAGTCTTTTTGTTATGTGACTTTCAGTCCGTCACGCTCCGTAGGTGCGTGACAGAAATAAACTCACCCGCTATGCGGGTGCGCATCGAAGGTTATACCAAAAACTCCAATCGCGATACAATAAAGGTGTTCAAGCCTCATCATATGAGCGAGAGGAGAAAAATATAGCTGAAAAAGCTAATAGTTTATCACATACAAAAATGGATGTATACAATACCACATTGTTTTTACACCTAAGTATAGACGGAAAGTTATCTATAATCAATATAGGAAAAGTTTGAGAAATATTTTCGTCGATTGTGTAGAATTATAAAGGGGTAGAGATTATAGAAGGACATCTTATGCCGGATCATGTCTCATATGTTGGTAGTATTCCACCAGGATAAGTATTTCAAGTTTTTATGGGGTATTTAAAAGGAAAAAGCGCACTAATGATGTTTGATAAACACGCAAATTTAAAAATATAAATTTGGGAACGCATTTTTGGGCAGAAGGCTATTACGTAAGCACAGTAGGTCTCAATGAAGCTACCATAGAAAGTATATACAAGAACAAGAAAAACATGATATAGCAACTGATAAATTAAGTGTAAAAGAGTAAGGAGGATCCCTTTTAGGGGTGATGGTGGAAATTACAAAAGCGCCTCTTTGAAAGAGGCAAGTGACGAGGTCAAAAAGCAATAAGGCTTGAACAAAGTGAAAGCCAGCGTCTTGAGGCGCTGAGTTTTGCTAATCTGGGCTTATAGCCCTGTTCAAAACCACCCGTTAGACGGGTGGTCGCGATTCGATAAAGGAAATGGAAAAGAATGAACGAAAAAGAAATCATTATTGAGATTCAAAAGAGAAATGAAAAATTTTTACTCAGGAAACAACTGGCCATGATTGGTATCATGTTGAGAGAGTATGGAAAAATGCCAAAAACTGGCTCACACATTATCCTGAATCCAATCATCTACAGATTGAGTTAGCTGCTACTTCATGATCGATATGATTATAAAAATTGTCGAAAAATGTAGAAGAAGCTAAGCTGGAAGTGAGAGATTTATTAGTACAACATGGATTAACAGAAGAATTAATTGATTCTCTATTCCATTGATGCAGTTGGGTTTCGTAAATGGGAAAAATCCTCTTCAACCTATTTCAATTGAGGATAAAATTGTTCAAGATGCGGATCGACTAGATGCGATTGGTGCATATTACGATTGCTCGTACTTTTTGTTTATTCAGGTGCACACCAACGTCCGATTTATACAGGAGAGCCTCAAGAGGTGTTAGAAAATGCTCAGGATCTTGAAGATACTGCCATTGGACATTTTTATGAAAAATTATTAACTTTATCTGACACTTTACATACTCCTGAAGCTCGTGAAATTGCAAAAGGACGACACGAATTTATGAAAGATTATCTAACCCAATTTTTCGCAGAATGGGAAGGATTAAAGTAAAACTTTTTACTCGTGAATAGAAATAAAAATCATTTTTACTGTAGCTGGGACGCTAGCAGCTTCGCTTTTCATGAACTTTCATGGCTAAAAATTTGGGTTCTATAATTTATAGGTTGATGGAGAAAATCCACCAACCCTATTTTAGTAGTATAAAAAGGGCTTCATCCCTTATATTAAAAAGCGTCCAAACTATTTTAAGAGGAGATGAAAACCCTATGACAAATATATCATGATGTTGTGCTACAAATCAAAAGATATGTAATCTGGGAGAAGATAAAGCGGAGGAAGTGTATTTTCAAAAAGAAAAAGCCTGTACGCTACTTATACGTATTGTCCTAATGCTTGTCCTAACTGTGGCTGTGTAAATCATGATAATTCTATTGTAAAAATGGTATCTCGTACTTTCTGAATTACTCTTAATCTGGTTTCTGGCTTACCTGCCTTTTCTTAAATTAAGAAAACAACGCTTTTTCTGCCGAGAATGCCCCATAGTTTTACTGCTGATACAACTAGCATCGTTGACTGTAATGGTTTTTGATTTCTAAAAATGTAAAGAATGAAATTAAGGTAAAAGCTTGCGATACAGTATCTGAAACCTATATTGCTAAAGAAATGAATGTTTCCGTCTCATACTTGTTCGTGAGAGTTGTCAATGAAACTGCTGATTCTCTTAGAATTAAGCCTTTAAATGAGTTACCTGAACATATGTGTTGGGATGAATTTAAATCTGTAGCTCTCAGCTGAAGCTAGTATGAGTTTTTACTTTATTGTGACGCACATTACTCATCAACTAGTTGATGTTGTTCAAGATAGAAAAATGGAAAATTTAGTTCGTTATTTCAACCAGTTTCCTCTACAAACCTGACTAAATGTTAAACAATTTCTATTGACATGTATGCTCCATACATCGAAGTCATTAAACGTTTATTCCCTAAGGCTAAAATAATTATTGATCCATTCTATATTATTCAAGCTTTTAAACAGAGAATTAAACAAGACAAGAACAAGAAAAATGAATCAAGTACGCTATAAGGATAGACGACTTTATAATAAATTAAAAACGTTACTGGAAACTAATATTAAAGAATAAAGATGAACTTCAATCATACAACTATAAATATTACAGATTATCTGATTGGTTAACACATTCTCAAGGAATTGTAGATTATTTATTACAAGAAGTTCCTACATTAAAACCTGAATATGAAACAGTCCATCAATTAAGAGAAGCATTCCAAGAACGTGATTTCAATGAATTTAAAGAAGGATTATTAACGGTAAACAGTAAACAGCTTTCGGACGGTTTAAATCGTGTTCTCCAAACATTTGAGAAACTTTTACCATATATTCAGAATACATGTGAGTATCCAACACTTTCAAATGGTCCTATTGAAGGCATTAACAACAAGATAAAAGTACTAAAAAGAAATGCTTATGGCTACAGTAGTTTTTACTCATTTTAGAAATAGAATTCTATTAATGTCTAAACTATTTACTCCAACAACTAAAAAGGAATTAAGCAACCTGACGCTGCTTTAATTCCTTCACTAAAATTGTTTCATCAACCCTATTTGACAAAGTAGCCAAAATTTGAGCCTTGGTCTCAAATTTTATTTGAAACAAAGTACCAAAAAGACAAAAAGATACTACCTATGCTATAATGTAAGTGGAAAATTTTTAAATTGTTTCAAAAGATAAAGCGTTAGTCTGTTGTCGCAGACCTAACGCTTTTTGACTATTATAAGGTTGGAAAGTGACTGAAGTATTTTTATAGATAATTCTAAGAATTTTTATGACCACAAGCGATAATAGCTTTCATTTTACTTCTCTGCTGGAAATTCGCTGATAGAAAAGTGAAAAGGTTTCTTCTTTAGCACGCTGAACACTTAACACCGACATTACTAAGGCTTGTTTAAGATATTTATTGCCTTGCGTCGTGTATGAAGATCTTTTTAACACCTGCACTTTCGTTAGAACCAGGGCACATTCCAGCCCATGAAGCTAAGTTCTTATCAGTTTTAAAAGCATCAACATTCGGACCAATTTCAGCTAAAATAGTGGCACAACAATTATCGCTGATACTAGGAATAGTTAGAAGAAGTTGATATTCTTCAAGAAAAATGTTCTAAAATATATTCTTTTATTTCTTTATTAAGTTCATCTGATATCTTTTTCTGAAGTTTATATTCTTCCATACATTCTTTAATTAGAAAAACGATCTACTGTAGATAATTTACCATCCATAGCTTCAATTAATTGTCTAGTAGAAGCTTTTTATTCGACCGTGTATGCAACTTTTGAACATTATCTTCATTAATAACTTCACCATTAATAAATAGAGTTAACAATGCTTGACCTGTCTTGCAGAAAATATCTGATAAGTAACTTGTTATTTTAATATTAGCCTTTGCAAAATAACGTGGATATGATTCTTTATTTGAGTTAAACGTTGTTTTACTGAGAGACGATAACGAGTTAAATAACGTAATTGAAGCACTTCTTGAGAAGGGATATAAGATTGGTTAATTAAACCACACCGACCAAGTTGAGCAATCCACTCAGCATCCTTTACGTCTGTCTCTACTGACCTGGGACATTTTTAATATGTTGCGGATTTGCAAGGACTAATTCTAAGTTGGAATCTGAGAAGATATTGAAAAGAGGAATCCAATATTGTCCTGTACTTTCGAAAACATGAGTAACTTGATGTTCAAGTAGCCAATCAAGAGCTGCTTTTTAATTTTTTAGTTGAGTACTAAATGTTGTTTGATATTTTTTTAGGTTCATTTGAGGTTAAAGGACCATCTAAAAATACAACAAACAATAGATTTTTGGTGTACATCAATTCCACAACATACTGGGTGCATTATATCCATAATAAAACCTCCTATTATAATTGTTTAAGAACAATGGAACAGGAGGTAAAATGTAATTTTATTTTTCATGCTCTAAGCATAGTCGAGTTTTCTCATGACCTCTGTTCATCCAGTTTTCCCTGACAGGAACGACAATTCCCCAATAAATTGAACGGATTAGTATTGTTCTCTAACGTAAGTATAATACCAAATTTTGTTTCGTTATGAGTAAGACGGTGAAACTGTCTTGAGTTTTTCCTGTACTATAAGCTCACTACTCTTGTGGCTTATATTACTGCTTCGGTAAAAATGATTTTTATTTCTATACTCTCTCTTTTATGTGAGAAGCGTAGAATCTTTGGTGCTACTATAGGAAAGTCATTATTATTTTTACGGATTCTCATAATTTCATATCCAAATGAGAAAGACTTTTTCTCCATAGCAGGAGTACATCAGCCATAAAGGCTGATATTACTGGAAAAATTGAGACCAAGGCTCAATTTTTAGCCAAGAGACAGCAAAGCTGGCTACTTGGCGTCCAATGCTATTTTTAGAAAAGTCTAATTCCATACGCACTCTCACAATTCACGTCCAATGAAATAGACTTTTCCCAGTAGCATGAATATTATCAGCTGGATTTGCTGATAATGACTGGAAACTTCGAGACCTAGGTTTCGAAGTTTGTAGGCATGAAACCGAAGGTTTGCTGCCGTCCTTTTGCTACATTCTAGAAAAAGTCTAATTTCATGTCTTTTACAGTAATTCAATACGCTTTATAAAATCTTTGTTACTCTTTGTTTCTCTTAGTTGTTTTCACAATCTGTTCGCTTGTTTCTAGTCCGTCACCTTTCATCGTATTACGAACTTTCCAAACCGCTTCTAAAAACATGAGGCTCCAGTAAAATCTCTCTTTACGAGTACCTGAACGTTTCACATCAATAGCCGGAAATACACGTCTTTCTGCTAATTCACGAGATAAATGCACTTCCGCATTTCCTGTTCCTTTAAACTCCTCATAAATGACATCATCCATACGACTTCCTGTTTCAATTAAAGCAGTTGCTAAAAATCGTTAAACTTCCACCATCTTCAATATTTCTCGCAGAACCAAAATCTTTAGGACGATAAAAAGCAGCTGGATCAATCCCACCACTCAATGTACGCCCAGAAGGTGGAATCGTTAAATTATACGCACGTGCTAAACGAGTAATACTTATCCAGCAAGACAATCACATCACGACCATCTTCCACTAAACGCAATGCACGTTCTAACACTAATTCACTCACTTTAATATGGTGTTCCGGTGTTTGATCAAACGTTGAAAAATACAACTTCAGCATCCACTGTACGCTCAATATCCGTCACCTCTTCTGGTCGTTCATCAATTAATAAAAATAATTAATTCCGCTTCAGGATAATTGGTTGTAATTCCATTTGCAATTTCTTTTTAATAAACTTGTTTTACCAGCTTTCGGTGGCGCTACAATTAAAACCACGTTGTCCAAATCCAATTGGACAAATTAAATCCAACATTCTAGAAGCAATTCTACCTGTAGTTGTTTCTAATTTGATTTGTTCGTCAGGATACAATGGTGTTAATCCTGGAAAATGATCCCTTTCTTTTGCTTCTTCAGGGTCTTTTCCATTTACTGCACCCACTTGCATCAACCCATTAAATTTTTCTCCCGTACGTGGAGGACGAGCAGTCTGCCACTAAATCTCCATTTCTCAAGGCAAATCTACGAATTTGAGAAGAGGAAATATAAATATCTTCCTGACTAGTAGAATAGTTAATTGGACGAAGGAAACCAAATCCTTCCGCATTATTAATATCTAATACCTCTTCTACTTGGAAAGAATCCTGTTGCTTCTTCTTGAGCTCTCATAATTGCTAGAGCTAATTCTTTTTATTCATCTGCCCATAATAAGGAATTTTTATAATGCTTGGCAAAAAGCATACATTTCTTTCAAAGTCTTTTTGTTGCAAGACTGGTAAAGTTACTGTTTCAATTGTTTCTGACATTTTTAATCCTCTTCAATCATTTGGATATCAGCACCTAATTGCTGTAGGATTTTCTACAATATGAGAATACCCTCTTAAAATATGTTCAATATTACTAATTTTTGTCGTTCCTTTAGCCATTAAACCAGCGATTACTAATGCTGCCCTGCACGTAAGTCACTAGCAGCAACTCTCACATCCCGTTAAAGGAGTTGGACCATTTATCGAAATCACATCATTTTCAACTCGACCTTTAGCACCCTATACGATTTAATTCAGGAATATGATTCACACGTTTTGGATAAATCGTATCGATAATTTTAGCTTCTCCTGTTGCTTTCATTAATAATGGCGTAATCGGTTGTTGTAAATCTGTCGCAAAACCAGGATAAGGCAATGTTTTTAATGCTGACTGCTTTAAGTTCTTTAGATGGGAAAAACATGTATATCTTCCTCACCAATCGTCATTTTAACACCCATTTCTTCCATTTTTGCTAAAAAATCCTTCAATATGTTCTGAAGATTACATTTTTACAGTAACTCCTTCACCCACTGCTGCTGCAATCGATAAATACGTTCCTGCTTCAATTCTATCTGGAATAATCGTATGACGGCATCCGTGTAATGCTTCCACACCTTCAATACGAATAACGCTTGTACCTGCACCCTTTGATATTAGCGCCCATTTTATTTAATAAATTCACGACATCAATAATTTCAGGTTCTCTTGCAGTATTTTCAATAATCGTTTTTACCTTTTGCACGAACAGCTGCTAATAAAATATTTATTGTTGCTCCTACAGATACAACGTCCATATAAATACGAGTTCCTGTTAATCCTTGTCCGTTTGTTGATAAATAAATGGCTCCCTATTTCATTACGAACATCCGCCCCTAATGCTTTGAACCCTTTAATATGTTGGTCAATCGGTCTTGGTCCTAAGAAGCATCCTCCTGAAGTCCTACAACTCCTTCACCAAATTTTGCAAGAGTCGCACCCATAAAATAATACGAAGCTCTCATACTTTGAATTTTTTTCCACTTGGCATTGGAATGGATAACATATTCGTTGGATCAATGGTCAATACTCCTTCTTCAAAAGTAGTATGAACATTAAAGTCTTTCAAAATTTCAATTAATGCGGCTACATCTTGAATATCTGGAACACCTTCTAATACAATCTGGTTCTGATGCTAAAATAGCAGCCGGAATTAAAGCTACTGTACTATTTTTTTAGCACCGCTCAATGGTTACTTCTCCAGTTACTGGTTTTCTCCATTAATGACTAATTTTCTCATTGATTCAAATCCTCTCATAACATCTTCACTTTATTATACCATGCCTTTACAAAAAGGCATACTTAAAACTTTCTCGAAAAATTGTCACCCGTTCATCTATGTTAAGTTGACAATCCCTTCTAATCTTTATACAATTTGAATCAAATAAAGGGGGATTTTTATGAAAAACAAAAAGAGGCTGTTTTACACTATCTTCAAGAACATGCTGGTGAACCAATTTCTGGAGAAATAATGGCACTAGCTTTAAATAAATCACGAACTTCAATCTGGAAAGCTATCCAATCTCTAAAAAAAGATGGATACACTATTGAATCTTCTACAAATAAAGGATATACATTATCTGAAAAATAATGATGTTTTATCTGAACAACAAATCACCCAAGAACTGATTCAACAGCATCATCCAATCGATTGGAACATTCAAACTATGGAAAGCACGACTTCAACAAATGATTTAGCAAAAATTTACGCCAATCAGAACTCCGCTACTCCTGCAATCTTTATAAGTGAAGAGCAAACAGCTGGTAGAGGTCGTTTAGGAAGAATATCTGTTTCTCCTGCTAAATCAGGATTATATATAAGTCTCTGTTTATTTCAACAGCAGCATTGGAAGACTTGTCTCTCATTACTTGTGCAACAGCTGTTGCTTGTATAGAAACGATAGAACAATTAACCGGTAAAATCTCTAGATATTAAATGGGTAAATGATTTATTTTATCGTGAAAAGAAAGTTGGTGGAATTCTAACAGAAGTGATTAGTGATTTTGAGTCTCAACAAGTTCAAGCACTCATTGTTGGAATAGGAATCAATTTAATTGACTCACCCTCAATCATTCCCTGAAGAGTTACACTCAATTGTTGGGAGCGTTTTTTTCTTCAAAAAGAAGAATATAATGAATCTTCTTTCAATCGTAATCATTTTATTGCTCAATTTTTTTAGAAAAATGGGCATTTTATTATCAAAAATCTTTCTAAGAGAGACTTTTATCGAGTCTTATAAAGAACATTCTAATGTAATTGGTAAATTTGTGAATGTATTCGAAGGCAATCAAACATATTCTGCATATGCAAAAAGATATTGATGAAAATGGACATTTAATTATCGAAAAAGAGAATAACACATTACACTCATTATCGTATGGTGAGGTAAGTATTCGTACGAAATAATAATTTTTTTATAGGTTTGTCTATTATTATAAAGTCTTATTCACTTACGCTTTCTTATAAAATATCGTCAAAAATAGAAATGACTTTTTCTCTATAGCATTGGTAATATCAGCCAAACTGGCTGATATTATAGGAAAAAGCAGACCCTAGGCTCGCTTTTTGCGAGGCTGCTTGCGTCCTTTTGCTATTTTAGAAAAGTCATTTCTATTTTTTATACTACTTCAGACAAGTCTTATTTTTTTACGTACTCTCATAAATGTACGTCCAAGTAAAAATGGACTTTCAGTAGCAAAAAATGGCAGAAGCCACACTATTGGCTCCCTGCCATAAGGATTTATGTCCTTTGCTACTTCAGATAAGTCCTATTTTAACTCATCTGTTAATTCGTATAATTGATCCACTAATTTTCCTACATAAGCAATGGCTTCTTTTAGTGGTTGTTCTGTTGAAACATCACATCCAGCATGACGTGCTAAGTCTTTCGCAGAAAGGCTACCACCTAATGCTAATGTATCTTCCAAACTTGAGCTTGAGAAGGATCTTCCTCAATCTTATTCTGCAATTGCTGTACCAATTGTTAAACCAGCAGAATAAGTATATGGATATAATCCCATATAATAGTGAGGTTGACGCATCCAAGTTAGTTCAGCCCTCCATTCACATAAGGCTATCGCCGAAGAACTCCTTCCATCACTTCACGTTTTACTTTAGATAACACATCTGCATTTAACATTTCTATTATTATCTACCATTTTATAAATACGATCTTGGAATACTGCTTTCTAAATAGTGAGTTACCATATTATGGAAATAAGTACGACTAATCATATTACTAATAACCCAACGTTTGAAACGAGCATCTGTACTATTTTTTTCAATAAATAATTTGAAACAATGACTTCGTTACAAGTTGATGGAGCTTCTACAAAGTATAATGAACATTCATTATTAAAACATTGTTAACTCTTCTCCAACACGTTTAAAGTGGTATGCATGTCCTAATTCATGGGCTAATACGAATACTTCATTCATTTTTCCAGTCCATGATAATAAAATATAGCTCGCTACTTTTTGGAACAGTCGCACAGAATCCACTCAGTACTCTTTACCAATATTTTGTGGGAAGTCAGTCCAACGTTTGTCGTAACTTTCATCAATCATATCTTTATAATCTTCCCCTAAAATTCCAAGAGCTTTCTTCAAATAGTCTCTAGATTCTTCAATGGACATATCCACTTCAAAAATCAGGATCCAAATTAATTTTTACAATCCGCAAATTGCATATCTTGAATGCTATGTTCTCTTGCTAATAAACGAATATAACGTTGAATATGTGGTGCTAAATCCGTCATTAATGTACGAATTTGACGATCGTATAATTCACGATCACCATCTTGTTGATCTAATAAGTAATCAATAACGCTATCATAACCACGCATCGTTGCAATCATTTTTTTCTTTTTAATCGTTGAAATATATTCATTCGCAACTCGTATTTTTGTAGCGATTTAATGTTTTATAGAAACTTTTTCGCTGCATTACGACGAACTTCTGTATGATTATCCATCTCATGTAAGTTTTCATATAATACAAAAACTATTTTTCATAAGTTTTTCCATCAGCCTCAAAATGAGTCAAATTCCATATCTTCATGTTTTGTTACTTCATATAATTGATAGAAACTTGGTAAGCTAGACATATTTGATAAAACTTGTTCTGCATCTTTTGATAAAGTATGAGCTTTGACACGAATAATTTTTCAATAAAGTAAGCTAAATCTGACGTTTTTCTGCCACAAATTGGCGTAATAAACTTTCGTCTAATCCTACAATTTCAGTATCGTAGAAACTCATATTCAAAGCCCATGCACTAGCTAATTGTTCAAATAAAAGTCGCATTTTCAACTACTGTATCATTGAAACGGTCAACAGTCATTGGTAATTCTGCATAATGAGATAAACGGTAAAATGTTTCATATAAAGCTTCGTATTCTGCAGTAGCTGCAGTTAACACTTCTAAATCTGCCAATTTATCCTCATATTTTTTTCTTTAAAGCTCTTTTAATTGAGCTTCTGTTTCTTTTAATGTTGTACGATACGCTTCATCACTTGGATATAATAAACTCATATCCCAAGTAATTGATTGATCGACTTCACTACGTTTTACTAATTTTACTTCACTCATGTGTATCCCTCCATACATTCTTTTTGTATTGCTATTATAGCATATTATTTTTCATTCTCTAGTGAATTCGTCATAAAACTATCTTCCATTAATCCATTCATCACTTCTGTAATCAATTCCGTATGAATTGCCTGCGTACAATCCTTCTTATTCCAACCATGAACGACTAAATTAGATAAGACTAATTCATTAATGTGATAAGAAACTGTAGCAGATGTAATCCCTAATTGTTCCGCAATTTTTTCACACTCTTTTGTACCTTTTAGCAATTTCTGCAAAAAATTTGATACCTTGTTTTATCCCCTAAATTTTTGAAGACATTAATCCGTTCTTGTTGTTTATCCAATCTTGTTTGGATCACATGTTGAATCACTTCTAATGATTTTGCCCCTAGTATTAAGAGTTCAGAATCTTGAAAAATAGAAACTGATAATAATAAGGTTGGAAATGACTGAAATTTCATCCGATGTCCAGTCAATTTCTTCAATTTCCCTTTGTTCCAGTAAAAGCCTCTGCTAAAATCGTTGGATGTCTCATGAATCGTAGCTTCAAATTCCGTATAAGATTTTTCCTAAAATCGGTAAATATTCTGCATACACTTTTTCAAAAATTGGCTTCAGTGTTTGATGCAAAGAAATAAAATCTTCAACAAACTTTTTAGGCTCTGACATAATCGTAAAGTAATTCCAACGTACAGTATCATCAATTGGTAAATTTTTTTAAAAATCTAGAAATGCAAATTGATTCCCTAATAACTCCTGAACTTTTTCTTCTACTTCTACCTCTTCTTCACCTTGCTTTTACAATATTGGTCATCAATTGTTGCTTAATTTGACTTTCATCCATCGAATGTAAAACTTCAGCATACTCATCAAAAGAATGATAACGGAGCACATTTTTTTACATTGACATTGTAAAGCATCATCCTTATAAAAATAGAGAATATTATCTTTATAAGGTTCCAACGGAATACTTATATGTCTCATTTCTTCTACAATAACTTCTAATTCTTTTTCTAAAGGTGATGAAGGACGTTCTTCATCTCGATCCTTTTTCAATATTAATATTGGATACAGCAGCTGATTGACAAACCCATCTGCTCTTGTTTAAATTGTATTTTCCCCTCCTGACTAGAATCTTGATACATCTGATCTCGCTACTAATAAGAATACCACTAATCCCACAATAGAAACAGCTAAAACATACCGTAGCATTAAAAATTATCTAAAAATGATTCCAAAAAACTAATTGACCAATTGGAAACAGAAATCGTAGCTAACATTCCCATTGTTGTTCCAATTCTTCCTAAATATTCTTCTGGAACCATTTTAGCACCCAAAGTTGATAATTGAATATTAATATACGTTGCTAAAACAGAAACAAGGATAAAGCCAATAAGAATACCAGCTACCGACATCCATTGATTCAATGAAAAACATATCACGTGCCATTGTTCCACACATAACTACGAATAGTCCAACAACAAATCCAGCCGTATACTTCAATAATAAGTGAACAGGTTCTTTACTTTCTTTGATTAGACGATACGCAATTAGTGGAGAAATCATACTCACTACTGCTACAAATGATTCAAACATACTAAATTCTGTATTTGAAAAATTCCAACGTAACCCTGATAAAGTAAGTAATCACAATACCAAATATAGGAGACATTAAAAATTAATAAATAACGCTAACAATACAATAATAATAAGATTTGGAAATGTCGAACGCAATTTTTAATGCCATCTTTGAAATCTGTCCAAAAACTATTCACAACGGATTGTTCTTCTGCCATTTGTTTTTGAACTTTACGTTCAGGAATTTTCATAAATGCATAACCCATCATTGTAAAAAAATAAAAATACATCCTGAAATAAATAAAGACCCTGTAATAGAAAAAGTCGAATAAATAAATGCAGCTACAAACGGCGTAATAATATTCACAATTCCATTATCCACTTGCATCCAAGTATTCGCTAGAGCTAATTGATTTTCTTCTACAATTGCTGGCAAAACACTCATCATTGGACCCTGATTGAAAAACTTCTACTAATTCTAAAATAATAACCAAAACATAAATCGCTACAAGAGATAAATTACTTGTCAAATAAGTTCCCGCTCCAAATGCAAATAATGTAATTACCGTCATCAGTGTTGTATAAAACTAGCCTTTTTGTCGATCCACTACTGATCTCCCCACACACCCTGCAATTGGTGAAAAATAGTATTCTAGGGAAGATAATAATTGAAAGAATACTAGCAAAAAGCCGTTGCAGACCCTCGTCTTATCTAATACATAGAGCGACAAAGCATATTGAATAATATTACCTGCCGCTCCCTGCAAATGTACTGCTAAACCATAATTTTCTAAAAATTTGCATTATTTAATATGATATCCATAAAATTTCACTCTCACTTTCTAATAAAGTTAGATAACTGTCTAACTTTTATTAGAAGTTTACTATTAAGAATAAAAAGTCAACAAAAATTAGATATTTTTCTAATTTTTTTGTTGACATTCATTTTTATTACATTTCTGGATTCCATTTTCCAGTTGAATCTACATACTAATTTCCCTACCCATGTATCACGAGCTAATTCACCATTTTTGACCTAAATAGTATGAATCTTCCAATATTCACGAGCAAATTTTCCATTTCCAAGTAAGTAAAACCAGTTTTTGATAATTCGCATCATAAATCCATTCTCCACTAGCCATGTAACCACCAGCTTCTAAATAGTAGTCACCTTTCCAAGTATTTTTCAAGGTATTCTCCATTTTCATCTAAATAGAACCAACTTGAGTAATTCTCATCATAAATCCATTGAGAAATCATTTTTTCTCCATTTTTATAATAATGACGATTTACCCAACCATTTAATACTTTATTCGAAGTTGCAGCTTTAAAAGCTGTTCTAAAGCTACGATAATTTCCTTTTTGCAGTAGAAATTTTTGAAGTATCTCCACTCATTTCAACATTAACGGTAGCAGAACCATTTCTTCCTAAATAGTTTTCAGCAAGATTTGGATTCAAATCCATTTGATTTTTAACCACTCAGTATTTGTAAAAGCTTGTGCAGTAATGATTCCTTTTCCATCTTGTTGGAAAAGCTACTAAAGCTGTATGAGTAAAATCAGGACGAATTAAATTCCAATAATGTCCTGTTTGTTCCCCAACTCTAATGGTTGATTATTTACTTTGATTTTATATAAGCAGCTTTTTCACCATAGAAATACTCAATTCCTTCTAAAACTCCAGAACGATTCCAAGCTAAAGTTTTCACCATAACTACTGGACATTATCTTTTTACAATACTAAATGGATCACTTTCTCCATTTGGACGACTATGTGCTAATAATACTGAAGCTTCTACAGAACGAACTTTCTGCAATTTTTTTCTAAAGCAGTTGACCATTTAATAGGTACATAACGATCGACTAATCCTTCCCTCATATGCTTCTTTACGAATTTCATTAATACGATTAATAATCGCTTCTTTACTATCAGATACATATGTTCCACTTTACAGCTGTTTCTTCAGCAAATGCTGTTGTATTCTGGCTATACGTACTAACTGTAAAAGTGTTAAAGCTGAAAGACAGCCAATAAATAGTTTTTTTATATTTCATAGTTTTCCCCTATTTAAACTTTCTGTCAACTAGTATACACTGAAAATAATGTCAATCATAGACCAGTTCTGTAACAATTTGATGTCATTTTCATATCTAAATATCAAAAAAATTCTATCAAATCTATTGCCCTATCCACAACTGTCCTGTCCATTCTTGGACTTTTGACCAGAATTGTTTACCAGTTTCTCTGCTTTTTGAATCAACTCATCTACATTTAATGACGAATCTTTTTCTCAGTAGTTACAGCAGGAGCGACACCAAATGGTGTATTTTTTTGGATAGGTACTTAATAATCCATACATTTCTAATTGGAATAAAGGTCCCACTCCATGTGTACTTGATACAGCAAGAGAATATTTTGCAGAATCATCATACCCCATCCAAGTCGCAACAACCATATCCGGTGTATATCCAATCATCCACTGATCTCTAGCACCATCTTCTCCATTTACCGTTTCTGTCGTACCTGTTTTTCCTGCAATCAGATCAACCTGCGGGCGCAGCATCTGCTCCACCACCACCCGGTGCATAAACCGTTAATAACATACTTGTCATTTTATCAGCAACTGTTTCACTCTGTTACTTTATTTGTTTGAGGGGTTGTATTATCAACAATCACTGCGCCTGTTGCATCTATAATTTTAGTCACAAATCTACCTTTTGCACGAACACCTTTATTAGCAAAAGTTGTATAAGCCGATGCCATTTCCATTGGAGAAACTCCCTTTGTTAGTCCCCCCTAATGCAATTCCTAAATATTCATCCTCTGAACCGTTGAAATTCCAAACTGATGAACTTTTCTCGACACCTTTTTCAAGCCTAATTGATCAAGTAACCAAACTGCAGGAGCATTCCAACTTAAAACTTAATGCTTCAGTCATTGTTACAGTTCCCTTTATTTTGGTGATTCCAGTTTTCAGGAGTATATTTTTCTGGACCATATGAACGTTTTTCATCTACCAACGTAGAATTAGGTTCATATCCTTCTTCTAAAGCTAACGTATATACGGCTAAAGGTTTAAACGTTGATCCAGGTTGAACTTTCATTTGAGTCGCACGGTTAAATCCTCTAAAAGTATGCTTCCTGCTCCATCAATTCTTCCTCCAACTACAGCTAACACATTCCCTGTTTGAGGTTCCATTGCAATAGAAGCAGCTTGAGCTTTTGTCCCATCATCATAAGCAGGATACAATTGCGTATTTCCAAATGTTTCTTCCATATCTGCTTGTAATTTTTGATTTAATCCAGTATAAATCTGATACCCTTTTTATTAAATAAATCCTCTTCCTTAATACCATAATTTTGAGTAATTTCATTAATCACTGCATCAAAATAATAAGGATAACGATATCTTGAATTGGCTACATAACTATCTACAAGAACAATATCTCGATTTCGAAGCAATATTAGCATCTTGCTCACTAATCTTTCCATTTGTCACCATTAATTGTAATACCGTAGCTCGTCTTTTTACGGTAGCATCATAATGATCGATAGGATTATAATAACTTGGTGCTCTTTTAAAGAACCAGCAAGTATTGCTGATTCACTAATGGATAAATCTGCAGCACTTTTTCCAAAAATAACGCCCTGCAGCATTTTCAACCCCATATGCACCATTACCAAAATATGCATTATTTAAATACATCTCTAAAATCTGATCTTTGTATAATGCTTTTTCAATTTCAAAACTTAAAAAGAGTTCTTTTGCTTTTTCTTAAAAATGTTTGATCTAATGTTAAAAATGTATTCTTTGCCAATTGCTGTGTTAACGTACTACCTCCACCAACAATATTTCCACGATGAAGAATTAATCCAGCAACAGCACGAAGAATCTCCAATCGGATCAAAACCCTTTATGATCATAAAAACGTTTATCTTCTGTAGAAATAACTGCATCTTTCATCGAAGTAGAAATATTATCTATGGATACATATTCTGCTTTCGAGATATTTAAAGCACCTGCTTCTTTTGAATCAGCATCATAAATAACGGTTTCTTGAATCATACCCTGCCCTTAAACCACTAACATCAGCAGTCTTTTGCCCCATATACTAAATAGGCTAAAAAGAAGGCTGTAAATGTTAGAAAAATGGTAAGAAATAGTTTTGTCACATGAAATTTCTTCCCAAAAATTCTCTAATTCTTTTTAGCCAAGGATGACTCCATATTTTTTTATACCATTTATCTTTTTGAACCAATTTCTTTCTCGACTTTTATCATGACGAGAAGGAATTTTTGTGGTTCTAAAGGTTGATTGTCATTCATAAAATTCTCTCATTTCTTTTAATTTCAATATAATACACCTTATATACGTGTAAGGTATATTACATACATGTACTACTATCGTATCACGAATAAATTTAGCTGACAAATTATAGAACAATATTTTACCATTTATTAAACAACAAAAAGACTTCTCTTAGTAGCTATAGTCCTTTACTACTATGAAAGAAATCTAACTCTTATTCGTACTCCCATTAATATCCGTTAAAGAAGTCTAATTTTCATCTCGTACTCTCATAAATATCCGTTAAAAACAGAATAGACTTCCCATAGTAGTATACGTACCTCATAAATATTCATCTAAACAGAATAGACTTCCGCTGTAGTAAGAATACAAGTAGACAATCCATTGATTACTTTGTATTTGGAAAAATTTGAGACCTAAGGCTCAAATTTTAGGCATGAGACTCGCACTTGATGAGGCTGCCGTCCCTTACTACTTCAGAGAAGTCTAATTCTGTTTCTATTACAGGGGAATAATAGTATCCGTTTCTTCGGTAGGATCCTGCGTTGAAACAATCTCAATCATCAACTCCATGCGGCAAACAAATACTGTTTGCCCCACTCTAGAAATCCAAACCCTGTCTTAACTGCGCAATTTGATCAGGACTATTATCTTCCTTATCCCTAATTCTAGTCCCATCTACTTCAATAATATTATATTGCTCATCACTAGGGAAATAAATAAATTCCTCTCGTGGAGCATCTTCTTTTAATTCAAATCGTTGCACTTCTTCACCATTAATCGTAACAACAGCATAAATCTTTGCTTCTTCAGTTGAAGTCGTCATCTGTTGTACTGCAAAAATTACATTTGGTAAAAATGATAAAATAAATAAGGCAATTACAATAATAATGTCATAAGGCTTCACTAAATGTTGATATTTCTTAAATTTTTCTTTCATAAATCCTCCATTAAAAATTATTAGCCCTTCTATTTTTACAAAAAAATACAAATTTAAACAACCAAAAAGGTAAAAAGAAAAAGACTTCTATAGTAGATTAAGCATGAAGCTGAAGGTTTGTTGGCATCCTTTACTGCTATAAAAAGAAGTCTAATTTATTACGCACTCTCCTAAAACTCCCTAATAAACAGAAAAGACTTCCCATAGTAGCTTAGGCATGAAACCGAAGGTTTGCTGCCGTCCTTTACTACTATAAAGAGAAGTCTAATTCGTTTCTGTACTCTCATATTACATCCGTTAACAAAAAAAGACTTCTTATAGTAGTATGGGTAACAGTAGCCAGTGTGCTATTGTTATTGAGGAAAAGTTGAGACCTAAGGCTCAACTTTTTAGCCAAGAGACCCAAAGGGGCTACTGGCGTCCTTTACTGCTATTAAAGAAGTCTATTTCCAGTTCTTAACCTAGACGTTGACGCGCATCCGCTGCACGTTGGAAAGCTTTGTCCAATGTAGTTAATACATAACATCATTACTAAGATTAAAATTGTTGCAGGTAACCATACCCACATTTTGTTTTCACTAATATCTTGCGTTTTCGCTGCAGAAATCAACGTTCCTAAAGAAGGAGTTGTATACGGTAAAACCGAAACCTAGATAAGTTAAACCAGTTTCAATACCAATGTTCCCTGCCAAACGTAAAAATTAAGTTAACAATGATTAACGAACTAATGTTAGGTAAAATCTCGCGGAACATAATTTGTAAAATCACTTGAACCTAAAAGTCTTAGACGCATTTACATAATCTAAACTAGCTTCTTGTAACGTACGAGTTCTGAATAAACGAGCTGAACCAACCCAGTAGAACAATGTCATAATTAAAATAAAGTGGAATAATGTATAGTTTTGGAATAACTGTTACGAATACGATGATAACTCATTAATGTTGGTAAAAATCATGATAAAATCAACAACACGCATTAATGTAGTATCAACCCATTTACCATAATAACCAGAAATCAAACCAACGATAATCCTGATAATACAAGTTAAAATAGTAATTGTGAAACCAATTGTTACAGAGTTACGAGCCCCAATAACTAACATCGCGAATACATCACGACCACCTTTCATCAGAACCCTAATAAAAATCCATTAACTCCTGGTGCTTTATAACGTTGTAAAAATATTTACTTTCAAAGCAGTTGCTTCATTGATGAAGAACGGACCAATGTAAATAAATAAGAAAAATTAAAGTTAAGATAATTAATGCTGCAAGAGCAATTTTATCTTTTAAAAATTCACGCACAATAACCTGGAACCCTGTAGGTGGGGTAGATACGGTGCTTTCTTTTTGTTACATCTTTTTATCTTGCGCCATTTGCTACTCCTCCTTTTCTATTGTACGCGAACCCTAGGGTCAACGATACTCATAATAATATCAGATAATAATGTTCCTAATAGTGTTGCTGTACCAAATAGTAATAATAACGCTAAAATAACAGAATAGTCACGAGATGAAATTGAACTTACAAATAAGTTCCCTCATTCCTGGATATGAGAAGATGTTTCTAATCAAACACTGAACCACCGATTAAAACCTGTAAATTCATATCCTAAGAATGCTGCAATAGGTAAAATTGAGTTACGGAAAATGTGACGGTTAAATACCACTTTTTTTCAGGAACCCCTTTAGCACGAGCTGTACGAACATAGTCTTGACTCTTCGCATCAATTACCCCAGTTCTTAAATATTGAACTGTACCAGTTGTTGATAAAATCGCCATTGTTAATGCAGGTAATAATAAGTGGTGGAATCGATTAATTAAATAAGTAATTGAACCTGGTGATACACCTGAATCAACTGAACCACGAGTTGGGGAAACCAACCTAATGTATAAACTGAATAACCATAATAGAATTAAGGCAACATACGAATGTTGGAATCGAATAAGTAATGAAGTTATAAACAACGATTAACTTATCTGCCCATGAGTTTTGATAACGTCCTGCAACCATCCCTAAAGGAAGTGCAATTAAATACGTTAAAATTAATGTTAATAATGATAACCATACTGTATTACCAATACGTTCACCAAATTAATTTAGTAACAGCATATTTATAAGTATAACTTTGACCAAAGTCTCCTTGAATGCTTTTACCCATCCAACGAACATATTGGATATACCATGGATCATAGAAACCAGCTTTCACACGTAAAGCTTCAATAGTATTAGGATCTGTTTCAGGAGTAATCAGACCTGTAAATGGATCCCCTGGCATCATTTTTAGCAATTAAGAATGCCAATAAACTTAAAAATTAAAATTTGTGGCACCATTAGTAGCACACGACGCAATATAGTTTTCCACATATTCTAGTTACCTCCCTTTGCTGACGGATTTAACGCAACAAAATGCGAATCTGACAATTGTTGTAAATCGAATACACGACCTTTTTCGTCATAGTACATTGTTTGATTTTTCTTGATAGAATTTCTCAGCTTCAATACGACGTAATTTGTTCGCTTCACGGTTTACAGGGTCAATAACTGGAATCGCTGATAATAAACGTTTTGTATAAATATGTTGTGGATTTGCATAAATATCATCTGCTTTTTCCTGTTTCAACAAAACGTCCACGATACATAATGAATAATTCATCACACATGTGTTTTTTACAACCCCAAGGTCATGAGAGATGAATAAATAACTTAAGTTAAACTCATCTTGAATACGTTTCATATAGTTTAATACTTGCGCTTGTACAGATAAGTCTAATGCTGATACTGGTTCATCGGCAATAATTAAACGTGGATTACTTGCTAATGCACGAGCTACCCCAATACGTTGACGTTGTCCACCAGAGAATTGGTGAGGGTATTTTAATAATGCTTCTTCTGATAAAACTGATGATTTTCCATTAATTCAATAACTTTACGACGTTCTTCTTCTGGAGATAAACGGTCAAAGTTACGTAATGGCTCAGCAACGATATCTAAAATACGTTTTTTTAGGATTAAAACTTGATAATGAATCCTGGAAAAATCATTTTGTACATTACGATTATAATCAGAAGTACGACGACGAGCTTTTATTTGTCACATCTTGACCTTCATATAATACTTTACCACTTGTAACTGGCTCTAAAACCGATAATTGATTTTACTGATTGTTGATTTTACCAGAACCTGATTCTCCTACAAGTCCATATGTTTTTTTCCTTCCTCAATTTCCAATGTAACGCCATCAACTGCGTAAACATGATCCGTTACTCGGTTAAAGAAGCCACTTCTAATTGATAGTGAACTTTAAATCTTCAATTTTACAAAACCCATTATGCTTCCTCCCCTTCAAAATGGAAATTTTTATAACATGTACAACGAACAAAATGACCTTTTTGCCAACTTCGTGTAATGTTGATTTTCTTCATGTTCTTCTGCAGAAATCCATGGAATACGAGGAGCAAAAACGGCATCCTGTACGTGGTAAGCTTGGTAATGGAGGAACTGTACCTTCAATTACGTGTAACTCTTTGTCCTTCTGAACCAGCTTGAGGAATTGATTGTAATAATGAACGAGTATATGGATGTTTAGGATTTGTAAATAATTCCTCTACAGGAGCAATTTCTACGAATTGTCCAGCATACATCACGGCTACATTTGGTCAGCAGTTTCCGCAACTACCCCAAGGTCGTGCGTAATTAAAATAATTCCTGATTGTGTTTCTGCTTGAATTTCATTTAATAAATCTAAGATTTGTGCTTGAATTGTTACGTCAAGCGCAGTTGTTGGTTCGTCAGCGATAATAATTGGTGGTTTACATGATAAAGCAATCGCAATTACAACATGTTGACGCATCCCACCTGATAATTCATGTGGGTATTGTTTAAATGTACGTTGTGGATTTGGAATTCCTACTTGTGCAAGTAATTCTAATACACGTTCTGTACGTTGTTTTTCATCTAAATCTGTATGATATAATAACGCTTCGTCAATTTGAGCACCAATGGTCATTAATGGGTTTAATGAAGCTAATGGATCTTGGAAAAATCATTCCAATATCATTTCCACGAATTTTTATTATATAAAGTCTCATTTAAATTCACTAAGTTAACATCATTATAAATAATGTCCCTGTAATTTTTGTGTTTAATTTATTATGCGCTCATAATTGTAGTTGCTAATGTAGATTTACCACATCCAGATTCCCCTACAATTGCTAAAATTTCATTTTTCTAATGTTAATGAAACACCATCAACTGCATCATAAAAATCATCTTTAATACGAAATCCAACATGTAAATCGTTGATTTCTAATAATGGTTTATCGATAGCCAAATTCTATTCCTCCTTTGTCTGAATCGTATGTTTGTCCTACAGCATTCAAATAAATAATATTCTTTAAACATTATTGATATTATACGTATTTTTCAACTGAAAATGCAAATTGTATGACAATTCCATTTTTAAAATTACGTATGTTTATTCTACCACGATTCTTTGAAAATTCTATGATTTTCACAGAAATTTTTAATAATTTCCTCATATTTTCTATAAAAATGGTTTCAAAAAGAGTCAACTTGATTGAACTTTGTATAAATTAATTTTTCTTATTTCACGTTATAGTTATTTCGTATAATTATAACGAAAAAGACTTTTTAACAGTAGCCAGCGTCCTTTACTACTTGCTAAAAAGTCAATTTCTATCCCTTTATTTGACTGGATTATCTGCTACTAATTCCATTTCATTAATCGCATTTTTTTGGATTATTCGAAGCGATATCCGTACTATAATATTTCACTCGTTTATTCACAGCTGTTATTTGATCACCAATTAAAGTTGGGAAAACAAACGCTTGATCATGAACATATTTTTGCCATTCTTTTTATAATACTCAATATTTTTTTAGCATCATCGAATGCACTTTCAGAATTTATTTTATTAAAGATGTCTGTTTGTTCCTTTACTTACAAAACGAGTAAAGTTAAACTTCGCATCTTCCCCTGTATAACCCTGTTGGATCTGGATCAAAACCAGTATTCCATCCAGCGGTATACATATCAATATCTGGGTCATTTGCTTCTACTTTATCATAGAAACTATTCACTTCCATCGTACGCCCGTTTACTAATTGAACATTTAATCCAATTTCTTTCCACCATAATAAGTATTGTTGAATTAATGATTCATTCGCATCATCTCGAGTACGAGCAATGAAATTAATGGTCAATTTAGAACCATCTTTATTTTCACGTAATCCATCACCATCTACGTCTTTATAACCAGCATCTTCTAACATTTTTAGCTTTTTCTGGATTATAGGTAAATCCTTCTTGATCTTTGTTATAAACATCTTTGAAGAAAGGTATGATTAAAGAATTCGTTCCTCTTTGTAATCCGTTATACAAACTCTTTCCTGCTTGATCAATATCTAATGCATAAGCAATTGCTTGGCGCAAAACCGGATCAGACATTTTTGCATTTGGATTCATCACATTTTTGCTAATGGACTCATCCCATTTTCCTAATTGAATGCTATATATTCATAACCAGAATCTTCTACTACCTAATAAGGTAACATTCTGTTAAATCTTTATACGTATCAAATTGAGCTCTTAGCATTGAAGCGATATCATATTTTCCTGCCTTCATTTCAGAAACAATGCTATCTGAGAGACAAGTTCTGCTACTACCTTATCTAATTTTTGGTCTTCCTTTATAATAGTACTCATTTGCTTTTATAAGTCACTGATTCCCTGGAACGATTGATTCAATGGTAAAGGCACCTAACCCTACTACTTTTGTTCCACGAACATAATCGCTTTGTTCCCAATCTTTTACAGGAATCGTTGAAAAAAATATGTTTAGGCATAATGTAAGGACTAATTGGTCCCCCTGCTAACTTCATGGATGGAGTCATTTCTTTTATAATGAATTTTTACTGAATAATCATCAATTTTTCTAAGCCAGAAATACTAGATGCTTCTCCATTATGAAATTCCTTCCATTCCTTCGATATTTTTTTATAATTCGCATCATAACGAATACCTGTATAATCTTTATCTCCAATTCCTTCATAAGTAAAGATATAGTCATCAATTGTAACTGGTTGTCCATCAGACCATTTATAATCTTTAGAATTCAATGTAACCTTCACTGTTTTTTTCCGGGAACATCAAATTCAAGCGATGCTAAACCAGAATTGACTAGCTTACGATTTTCGTCATGTTCAAACATTGTTCCATCAACATAACCTGATAATGCAGAATCTGTTGAATCTGAAGCTAATTCATCAATAAAAAGTCCATTAAAAGGAGATGCACTTACGATGGCATATTTTAATGTTCCACCTTTTTATTGGTGTTCCTTCATGAGTAACTTCCTTTGCAAATGTTCTATCCTTTGCGTTTGAGTCATTCGCCCCATCTGTAGAGTTTTTCGGAGAACAAGCTCCCAAAAACAGCAACTACTGCAAGTGAGGATAAGATTGCCTTTGCTTTTGTTTTTCATGATTTTCCACCCTTTTTGGTTTATTTTTATCACTATTATTTTAGCACACTGACCTATCGTTTCAACCGCTTACAATTATTTCTTCCCAAACTTTAATAAACTCCTCATTAATTCCTATGAAAATCTCATACAAAATTCTCTTATAAAAAGAGCCATGAGACTATCCGTTGTAGGTCAGACATGACACCTGCACAAGCGAGGGTCTGCCAGCGTCGTCAGCTACAACAAATAGTATCTTACGCCCCCATCCCAACATACATAAAAGAGCAATGATACTGTATGTTGAAGTTTAAGCAATCAAAGCCAGAATTTGGCTTTGATTGCAGGGAAACTTTGAGACCAAGGCTCAAAGTTTAGCCATGAGATTCGCATCGCGAAGCTGCTGGCGTCCTTAGCTACAGCAAACAGTATCATTGCTCGCCCCTATTAGAAAAACTCTGACTCAATATCTTTCATTGAGTCGAGAAAAATATGGGCTTATTTTACAGGTTCGTTTGCAGTTAATTGCAATTTAACCATAGAAGATTTTATCATTGTTTGATCCAAGTTTAGTATCAAAGTATTTCACACGTTTGTTAACAGCAGTAACTTTTCTCACCAGTAATTGTTGGGAAAATAAATGCGTTATCGTGTACATATTTTTTTGCCATTCTTTATAGAATTGAATATTCTTAGAATTATCAAATGCTTCGTTTGAAGAAATTTTCTCAATAATCGCATTTCCTTCAGCACTTGAGTAACGTTGGAAGTTGAATTTAGCTGCTTCTCCAAATAATCCTTCTGGATTTGGATCATAACCTGTTGACCATCCAGCAGTGAACATATCAATTTCCAGGATCATCAGCTTGAACTTTATCATAGAAACTGTTTAATTCAATTGTACGACCTGTATATAATTGAATATCCAATCCAACTTCTTTCCACCATAATAGATATTGTTGAATTAATGATTCATTTGCATCATCACGAGTACGAGCTGCAAAAGTTGATTTTTAATTTAGAACCATCTTTATTTTCACGTAATCCATCGCCATCTACATCTTTATAGCCTGCATCATCCAAGATTTTTTTAGCTTTATCTGGGTTATAAGTAAAGCCTTCTTGATCTTTGTTATAAATATCTTTGGAAGAATGGAATGATAATTGAGTTTGTACCATGTTGCAAACCATTATACAAGTTTTTACCTGTTGTATCTGTCAATTGCATAAGCAATCGCTTGACGTAAAGCTACATCAGACATTTTAGCATTAGGATTAACAAATATTTTTACCTTGTTCTTTTGTCCCATTTACCAAGTTTAAATCCAATGTATTCATACGCTGAATCTAAAGAACTTACTAATGTAACATTTGTTAAATCTTTATATGAATCGTATTGAGCTGATGGCATACTTGGTAATATCATATTTACCAGCTTTCATTTCTGAAACGATACTATCTGGAGAAACAACTTCCATTACTACTTTATCAAGGTTTGGACGACCTTTGAAGTAGTTAGGGTTAGCTACCATTGTTACAGATTCACCTGGTACCATTGATTCAATTGTAAATGCCCCCTAGACCAACATTAGATTTACCACGAACAGCATCACTTTGTTCCCAATCTGCTACAGGAATTTTAGAGAATACATGTTTTGGCATAATATAACTACTTTACTGAACCACCCAAGCAATTGCATTGAAGGTGTCATTTCTTTTATAGTGAATTTTCACTGTATAGTCATCTAATTTTTCTAAACCAGAGATAGTTGAAGCTGAACCTTTGTGGTACTCTTCCATTCCTTCGATATTTTTTTATAATCACCATCATAACGTACACCTGTGTAATCCTTATGACCAACTCCTTCATAAGCAAAGATATAGTCATCAATTGTTACTTTTTCTCCATCTGACCATTTATAGTCTTGAGAATTTAATTTAACCGTTGCTGTTTTATTTTCTACATCAAATGAAATAGAAGCTAAACCTGAGTTTACTAATTTACGATTATCATCATATTCAAACATTGATTCATCAATCATACCTGCCACTGTTGAATCTGTGCTATCTTGTGATAATTCATCAATAAACACACCATTTAATGGTGAAGATGAAACAATTGCATATTTTAAAAGTTCCACCTTTAATCGGTTCACCATCGTGAGTTACTTCAGAAACAAATTTTGATTTATCTGCTCCCTCTGTTGTTGTAGTTGGTGTTGTTGTTTTTGGAACCACATGCTGCCATCGTCAATGCTACTGCAGCTGTTGGTAACTCATAGCCATTTTCTTTTCATCATTTTTCATCTCTCCTTAATAAAATCTTCTTTTAAAAATTCATTTTTAATTAAGATGTTATTATATTAACATAAAATTTTTGTTTTTGCAAGTCTTTTTAATCTTTTTAATTTATTTTTATTTTATCTCATTTTATATCAAAAAGACTTTCTCTCATTGGGTATATGCCAGGAGAAAAGTCTTCTAAATTGTATTATTTAACTTGAGTATCTGATACTACTTCTAATTGATACAATGCTGATTTTTGAGTTACTTGTTCCAATCTTCGTATCATAATATTTTCACACGTTTATTAACGGCTGTAACTAAATCCCTACTAATGTTGGGAAAATAAATGCTTCGTCATGTACATATTTGTTTGCCATTCTTTGTAGAATTCAACATTTTTAGCATCATCAAACGCTTCTGTTGAACTAATGTTATTTATGATACTATTTCCTTTTTCGCTGACAAAACGAGCAAAGTTAAATTTAGCAGTTTCACTCGAATAAGTTTGCTGGGTTTGATCAAATCCCTGTTCCCCATCCAGCTGCAAACATATCAATTTCAGGATCATCCGTTTGAACTTTTTTTCTAGAAGTTATTCGATTCAATGGTACGACCAGTATATAATTGTACATCTAGTCCAATTTCTTTCCCACCATAATAAGTATTGTTGAATTAATGATTCATTTGCATCATCACGAGTACGAGCGGCAAATGTAATACTTAAAGGAGAACCATCTTTATTTTCATCGGATTCCATCGCCGTCTACATCTTTTGTATCCAGCTTCTTCTAACATTTGTTTTGCTTTTTTCTGGATTATATTTAAATCCTTCTTGTTCTGCATTATACACATCTCTTTGAAGAATGGAATAATAATCGAATTTGTTCCACGTTGTAAACCATGGTAAAGAGTTTCACCCACTGTATCCATATCTAATGCATAAGCAATTGCTTGACGTAATACTGATCACCCATTTTTCGCTTTTTGGGTCAGTGATATTTTTTTACCACTTGCTTTTATCAAATTTTTCCCTAAATGGAAAGCTATATATTCAAATGAAGATTTAAAATGTACTTACTAAGTTTACGTTTGTTAAATCTTTATAAGATTCATATTGAGCATTTGGCATCTCATGCAATATCGTATTTTCCAGCTTTCATTTCTGAAACGATATTATCAGGAGATACAATTTCATCACGACTTTATCTAATTTTGCGCGGCCTTTGTAGTAATGTTCATTAGGAACTAATGTTACAGATTCACCTGGAATAATGGATTCTAACTTGAATGCCCCTAAACCAACGAATTTTGTTCCACGTACATATTCACTCTTATCCCATTCTGCAACTGGAATTGTAGAGAAAATATGTTTTTGGCATAATATAAGCACTTAATGCCCCACCTGCTAATTTCATAGAAGGACGCATTTCTTTAAAATGAATTTTAACAGAATAATCATCAATTTTTCTAGCCCTGATACTGAATCTGCTTTTCCTTCATGGAATTCTTTCATTCCTTCTACATTTTTCATATTTACTATTATAACGAGAACCTGTGTAATCTTTTATGACCGATTGATTGATAAGTGAAGATATAGTCATCAATCGTTACAGGTTGACCGTCTGACCATTTATAATCTTTTAGAATTTAATGTAACGGTTACTGTTTTTTCCTTCAACATCATAATCAATACTTGCTAAACCAGTATTTGTTAACTGTCTATTCTCATCTATATTCAAAAATACTTGCATCAATTTGAGAACTAATCGTTGAGTCTAATGAATCTTGTGCTAATTCGTCAATGAATACACCTTTAAAACCTGAAGATGCTACTAAAGCATATTTTTAATGTACCACCTTTTAATAGCTTCTGCATCATTGACTGCTTCTGTTGCAAATTTTGTTTGTGTTCCTAACGGAGTTTTAGTAGTCACTGTTTCTTTATTAGAATTACAAGCTGCTAAAGCTAATATTGTTGCTGCTGTTGTTACATATAACCAATTCTTTTTCTTCATCTCATTCCTCCAAATATTTCCTATTCCCATAAAGTTCTCATCTCTTTATGTCGAAATTATTCTATCATAAATTAAAAATAAAAAGCAAATTTTTAATCTTTTTTCACTTTTTTTACTCATAAAAATGTAATAACCGAACGAAACAAAAAGACTTCCCTGCTGTAGCTTAGCAATGAGACTCGCATTTGCGAGGCTGCTGGCGTCCTCCGATACTTACAGGGAAGTCATATTCTTTAACGTACCTTCATAAATGAATGAAAAACATAGACTTCCTGCCGTAGTAGAGTACAAGTAGCCAGTTATTGGCTACTTGTACTGGGGAAAATCGAGACCAAGGCTCGATTTTTTAGCCATGAGATTCGCTTTAGCGAAGCTGCTGGCGTCCCTCACTACTTACAGGGAAGTCATATAAATATTATTTAGTTGTTGTTTCAGAAACAACTTCAAGTTGGTATAAAGCAGATTTAGAATCTTTATTACCAATTTCTGAGTTCATAAATTTCACACGTTTGTTCATAGCAGTTACAGAATCACCAATTAAAGTTGGGAAAATGAATGCTTGATCGTGAACATATTTTTTTGCCATTGTTTGAAGAATTCTACATTCTTAGCTTCATCAAACGCTTCAGTTGAACTGATTTTAGCCATGATATCATTACCTTCTTGGCTTACGAAACGAGCAAAAGTTGAACTTAGCAGATTCACTCGAATAAAGTTAGATGGGTTTGGATCATAACCTGTTCCCCATCCACCAGCGAACATATCGATTTCTGGATCATCAGCTTGAACTTTTTCATAGAATACATTTGATTCAAGAGTACGGCCAGTGTAAAGTTTTACATCTAAACCGATTTCTTTCCACCATAATAGATATTGTTGGATTAATGATTCATTTTGCATCGTCACGAGTACGCGCTGCAAAGTTGATTGATAATTTAGAACCATCTTTGTTTTCACGTAATCCATCACCATCAGTATCTTTATAACCAGCTTCATCTAACATTTGTTTAGCTTTTTTTCTGGATTATAATCGAATCCTTCTTGATTTGCATTGTAAATGTCTTTGAAGAATGGGATGATGATTGAGTTTGTTCCACGTTGTAAACCATGGTACATACTTTCACCAGCTGCATTAATATCTAACGCATAAGCTAATGCTTGACGTAATACTGGATCTTTCTATTTTAGCATTTGGATCAGTTACGTTTTTTTACCTTGTTCTTTATCGTATTTACCTAAGTGGAATGCAATATATTCATATTGAGAAGCAAAATGAACTAATGAATGAAACGTTTGTTAAATCTTTATATGCTTCATATTGAGCACTTGGCATTGAAGCAACATCATAGTTACCAGCTTTCATTTGAGAAACAATTGTATCTGGAGAAACAACTCCATTACAACTTTATCTAATTTAGCACGACCTTTGTAGTAATGTTCGTTTGGTACTAATGTTACAGATTCACCAGGTGTGATTGATTCAATCTTGAATGGTCCAAGGCCTACACCTTTATTTCCACGTACATAGTCACTCTTTTCCCATTCAGCAACTGGAATAGTTGAGAAGATATGTTTTGGCATTACATAGTAAGGTAAAGCTCCACCCTGCTAATTGCATTGATGGACGCATTTGTTTGAAGTGAATTTTTACTGAATAGTCATCTAATTTTTTTCTACACCAGAAATTGAGCTAGCTTCTCCACTGTGGAATTTTATCTATACCTTCGATATTTTGGTAGTTTGCGTTATAACGAACACCTGTGTAGTCTTTATGACCGATAGCTTCAATAGCGAAGATGTAATCATCGATTGTTAAAGGTTGTCCATCTGACCATTTATAGTCTTTTTGAATTTAATTTAACTGTTGCAGTTTTACCTTCAACGTCAAATTCAATAGAACCCATACCTGTATTTGTTAATTTACGGTTTTCATCATATTCAAATAATGTCGTATCAATTTGAGAAGTAATAGTTGAATCCGATGAATCTGATGCTAATTCATCCATGAATAATCCTTTTAAATGGAGCTGCTGATACCATCGCATATTTTAAAGTTCCACCTTTTAATTGGTGTACCTTCGTGTGTTACTTCAGATGGATATTTAGTTTTTGGTTGTGGAGTTCCACCAGTTGTAGTTGAGTTGCTTGATTGTCCTTTTTCCACCACACGCTGCTAATGTTAAAGCTACAGCTGCAGTTGAGAAAAATAATAGTCCTTTTTCTTCATATTTTCCTCCTGACTGTCAGAACTATATCAGAATTGTCTCGACAATTAAATTAACTTTCTATACTTTAACAGTTTCTTAAGAAAAAGCAATCATTTTTCTTAATTTTTTTATAGAAAAATTTTATCACTCTATTATTTATTCTTTTATCACATCTATTTTTAGACATAAAAAAGAGACGATTAAACTCGTCTCTTCTGATACTATTCTTATTTATCTAATGGTGTTAATGCAATAAATGCTTCAATAGACTCTGCTACTTCTGCTAATGCTTTCTTCCAAAAATTCTGGAGTACTTACATCTACTCCTAAAACTTTAGCAGTATCTTCTACACTCTGATACTGTTGTTGCACGAAGTAGTTCTTGATATTTTTCTACAAAGCCTTCTGGTTGTTCTTGGTAAATGGCATATAATCCTTTAGAGAACAATCCACCAAATGCATATGGGAAGTTATAGAAACTTAATCCAGTACTATAGTAGTGTGGTTTACATGCCCACATATATGGATGTAAGTACGCTTGATCTAATCCGTCACCGTACGCTTCTTTTTGTGCAGATAACATCATTTCTTCTAAAATCTTTAGAGAACATAAATGATTGTTCACGATTTTCAAATACAGCTGATTCAAATAAGTAACGAGAATAAATATCGACAATAATTTGTGTTGTATCTTGTAATTGAGATTCAATTAATGCGATTTTTTTCTTCATCACTTGCTTCTTTAATCGCTGTATTCATAATGATATTTTCATTAAATGTTGAAGCTGTTTCTGCAACTGGCATTGAATAATCTTGATTTAAAGGACGGTGATTTTCAATGTGTAACCCGTGATATGCATGTCCTAATTCGTGCGCTAATGTGACAACGTCACTTAATGATCCAGTGAAGTTCGTTAAGACACGTGATTGTTTAATCATTGGTAAGTTTGCACAAAATGCTCTCCAACTTTTCCTTTGCGTAGGGTAGAAATCAATATAGTGTTTATCAAAGAATTCTTCTGTCATTTCTACTAAATCCGCTGAGAATGTCTTGAAGTTTTCAATTAAGTAATCTTTTGATTCTTCGACTGTAAATGTACGACTGCTGTTTCCAACTGGGGCAAATAAATCATAGAATGGTAATCCATTTTCATGACCTAATAATGCTGCTTTATGACGTAAATATTTTCTAAAGTTTGGTAAATATTCACGGATTGTTTCTAATAATGCATCTAAAGTTTCACAGAGTCATACATGAGAAGCTTCTAAAGTATGTGCTAATGGAGATTCAAATCCACGTAACCTAGAAGTTGTTAATACTTCTTTTTTAATATGGTTTAATGAGAAAGCAATTGGTTCTTTAATTGCATCATACATTTTTAGCTCTGCTTCATACGCTGATTTACGCACTTCTGCATCGCTATCGTATGCTTTTACCACGAATTTCACTTAAAAGTAACTACTTCGCCATTATATTCTCCTTGAGCACTTGACCACATGAAGTCGAATAATTGAGACCAAGCTTTTCCGCCACTAATAGACATTTTTGCTAAAACTTCTTCTAACTCATCACTTAATAAGTGAGTTGCATCTTTTTTAGCTTCTTCAAAATAATAACGATATTCTGCTAAGAAAGGATCTGTTGTAATATCTGTTTGAATTGTTCCTAAGAATTTTGAAACTTTTGCATAAGTCGCTTGTAAATCAGCTGAAACTCCCTGCTAATTGTACTTCTACTTGTGTTGCTGTTTCATGCGTTGTATCTGTCGCTAATGTTAAATGAATATAATTATATAAACGACCTGTTAAAACTGTTGATTCTTCTAATAATTTTTAAAACTTGTGTAATTCCTTCCAACAGAATCTTCTAGTGTTAAACTTTCAAATTTTTCCTTTTTAAAGCTTTATAAGCTTCTACATCTTGTTTAAATTCTTGACTTTCAAATGATGGGTATAAAATCTTCTAATGTCCATTCACATCTTTCATTCCTCCTCTTTTTTTCCGTATCTTTTATTATACTGCAATAATTTTAATTTTTCCATGACTGGATTAATTTTTCAATGATTGTACTGGAGCTGGAATACGTCCTCCACGGTTAACAAACAAATCACAATTGCCCTCTTTAACGGAGCATAATTGGAGCATATCCTAACAATCCACCAAATTCTACAGAATCTCCCACTTTACCACCAGGAACAGGATAACACGTACAGCAGTTGTTTTTGTATTAATCATTCCAATAGCAGCTTCATCAGCACATAATTCCTGAAATTGTAGTAGCAGAAGTGTCCCCAGGTACAGCAATCATATCTAACCCAACGGAACATACCGCTGTCATTGCTTCTAATTTATCTAATGTTAAAACTCCATTTGCAGCTAGCTTCAATCATTCCTTCGTCTTCAGAAACTGGAATAAAAGCTCCGCTTAATCCACCAACTGCAGAACTAGCCATCATACCGCCTTTTCACAGCATCATTTAATAAAGGCTAAGGCAGCTGTTGTACCATGAGTTCCAGTTACGGATAAGCCCATTTCTTCTAAAAATACGCGCTACTGAATCCCCTACTGCAGGAGTTGGTGCTAGAGATAAGTCTAAAATTCAAAAAGGAATTCCTAACATTTGACTAGCTTTTGACCAATCAATTCCTCCCACACGAGTAATTTTGAAGCTGTTTTCTTAACGATTTCTGCAATTTCTGTTAATGTTTCAGCTTCATGATTTTCAAGGGCAGCTTTTTTACAACCCTTGGGCCCAGAAACCCGATATTAATCACGGCATCTGCTTTCTCCACTACCATGGAAAGCACCCGCCATAAATGGATTATCTTCTACTGCATTACAGAAAAATTACAACTTTAGCACAGCCAAACTCTTCAGGAGTAGTTTCAGCTGTTTCTTTAATAATTTCTCCGACTAATTTCTACAGCATCCATATTAATTCCTGCTTTTGTAGAACCAATATTGACAGAGCTACAAACAATGTCCGTTACTTTCATTGCTTCGGGAATGGAACGAATTAGCACTTCATCTGATGGACTCATTCCTTTTTGAACTAAGGCAGAAAATCCACCAATAAACGATACGCCAATCGCTTTTGGCTGCTCGATCTAATGTTTGAGCAATAGATACATAGCTATCTGCTTTTTGTAGCTGCTGCAATTTGGGCAATCGGTGTAACAGAAATGCGTTGGTTTACAATTGGCACACCATATTGCAACGATAATTCATGCGCAGTTTTGACTCAAATCTTTCCGATACGAGTAATTTTGTTATAAATATTTTTGATTTAACACATCGATATCCGGATGAATACAATCATGTAAATCAATTCCGATAGTAATGGTACGCACATCGAAGTTTTTGTTCTTTAACCATCGAAATCGTTTCTAAAATTTCACTATGTTGAACCATTCCTTCACCTAACCAATCTGATGCATCGCTTCAAAAATTTCATGATTTTGAATGCGAATATCTAATGCTAAAAGTTTTTCCTTGTTCGTGAATATAAGGAGCCAATTCTACAAATGGCATTTTGCTTTGCTGATACATCTACTAAAATTAACATTGTAAAAATATTCATCCATAATTTCTTGAGAGATGTTTTACAATATTAATATTTTTGTTCTGCTAATAATTTTGATACTCATAAACAATACCGACACGATCTTTACTCGACAACTGTTACGACTGCTTTCATTCTCTCACCCTTTAATAAAGTTGCTTCTATTGTATCGAATTTTCAAAAATCCTAGTCAAAACTTTAAATTCCTTTTCTTCTTTTTATTTCATCACCTTTTTAGTGTATACTATAAGAGAAGAACTGAAAAGGAGACAGTTATGAAATACGAAGAATGGTTACAATTATTTCCAAATTCTAAAAATCATGCATCATATTCCACAAGATACGAAAGATTATGTGATTTCTTTAGAAGACAACACTTATTTACAAATTCCAGTTGAAGAATTATCCAGTCGTGAATTAGCTTTACTTTGAAACCATAACAAAAGCATCCCATAAAAGTGGCAAGTCAACTTCCACCTTGGCAACAGTATTTAGAACAAGGAGGTAGGTGCCCTGTTCAGTTGGAGAATGTTCAGTTTATTCATGTTTGTTTGATTCAAAAAATGAGGATTTTAATGAGCAAGAATGGTTAGAGATGATGCAAGAGATTTTCGGAGATGTTATCACGAGTTTTTCTTGTTTTCCAAAGCATTATACGATTATTCGAAAAGTGGATGATGAAACGATTTTCGATTCAGGAGTTGCAAGCAATTCATGCAACGGTTGAAGAAGATTTTGCGATTTCGATGAAAATTTTTATTGGGAATGTTTGGAAAATGTCAGAGGAAATTCCGGGGATTTATCAACGGAAAAAGCTCTATTTGTAACGTATTTGCATGAATCGAATAAGCAAACTTGTTTGGCTTTTTGCACCAATGGTTTTATGGGGATTCACTCAGAAAAAGTTAGATTTTTCTCCCTATTCCTGAGACTTTGTATCAGCAGATGGTTCAGGATGAGTTTCCGGATTTAATTGAGGCGTTGTGGCAAGAGCGTGGGACTTTGACGAAGGCGGCTACTCGTTTGTTTATTCATCGTAATACGTTGCAGTATCGGATTGATCGTTTTGGGCAGTTGACAGGATTGGCGCTGAAAAACATGGACGATCTGACTCTCTGTCATTTCCTTTTTGATGCAACAGGAATACTGCATAATAATCCCTACACCATTCCTTTTGATAGTGAGGTTGCAAGCAGCCACCTTCGGTGTCTCATTGCTAAAAATCAAGCCTCGGTCTTGATTTTTCCCCTGTAATATTAGCCTTGCATGGCTAATATTACTTTCACTATAAAGAAAATGGTGTAGGATTTTTATATCCATATTGTATCGAGCGGCTTTTTAGAAATTATGAACTTAACTAATGTCGCAAGCAGCTTCACCATGCGAATCTCATGGCTAAACTCGAGCCTTGGTCTCGAATTTTCCTTTGTAATAATATTACTTCCACTACTAAGAAATAGGGATTTCATTTTATTTTTGACGTTTTCTTATTATATCTGGCGATTTTTACTCTTTCTTTAAATGATTTATCCATATATTACCTCAAAAAGAGAATGACTCGTCACACCTCTTTCCGGTTTTTCACAGTTTCCTCTGCACTGGATATGGGTTTTTCAGTCTCCATTCCGACCACTAAAAAGTAGGTTTTACTCTCTACTCCGACTCATAAGCTATTACTTTGCTTATTTCTACCATTGTTTTATAATATTTTTAGTCAAAAATTTCAAATAATAAATTTGTCTTTTTCACCTCATCAATAACGATTATTGCGCTATACCGTACTCATTGACATAGTATCCATCTGGAGTTGTTGTATTTCTTAAAAATAGCTCCTGATTTACCTGTATAGAACCAATACCCTCTGATTCAAACCATTCGTTTTCCAGCCATTACACCTTGATGCATTTAAGTAGTAAACTTCATCTTTTGGTTTAATCATTGTATTTGTATAAATTTTTCCCTTCTCTCACTTGCATAATACCATTTACCACCAACTTGGAACCATTCATCAACTTTTACTGCACCTGATTTATCCGCATAGTACCAACCATCTTTTTGTTGGAACCATTGATTTTGCTTTTCATCGCTCCTGATTCATCAAAATAATACCAAGTTTTATTTTATCCTCAAGGAATCCTTTTTGCATAAGTCCAATACCTTTTTGTTCACCAGTTAATTCTGATAGATAATACCAAGAACCATTGTCTTGAACCCAACCTGTTTGAACTTCACCAGTTTGACTTACTATATCCAAACTTTATGTGTTCCTTCTTTACTATCTTCAGACTTAGCATTGATTGATTTCCAACCTTTGTTAGTTGTCCATTTTCAACGTAATATACTTTTCCATCTTTATGAGCAAAATCCTGTATTACTTTGTTCTGCTGCTTGTACATTTGAACTTGTTGCTAAAAATCCAACACCTAAAAACTGCTAAACTAGCTAACATTAATTTTGTTTTTTTCATAAAAACTCTCCTTTATCATTACTACATATGCACCATTGTTGCCTTATAACTGTAACATTTCATCTCTAGAAAGTCAAAATGTTGCAAGTAGGATTTTATAAACTTCCTACTAAAAACTATCAAAGAACGATAGCCCTGCTTTCATGAGGCTACCCATTATTTTTATCAATCATTACACAAGGGCAGGAGTTTTTACAGTTTTTCTTTTTCTCTTTCCCTTTAATGGTAATTTTTCCTTTTGTGGCACCAATAGTGACTTGTTGTCCGAAGCGGATTTCTCCACTTAACAGTGCTTCACTTAATGGATCTTCAATTTTCTTTTGAATGGCACGGCGAATTGGTCTTGCTCCATATTCTGATCAAACCTTCTTCTGCTAATACATCTAATACTGCAGAAGTAATTTTCACTGTAATATTCAATTCTTGTAATCTTGAAGTAATTTCTTTTTGCCATAATGCCAACAATTTGTCTTAGTTCTTCTTTTGCAATTCATGGAAGACAATCGTTTCATCAATACGGTTTAATAATTCTGGTCTAAATGAATTTTTCAATTCTTCACGAATTCGTTTTTCCATTGCATCATGGTTTTGATGAACTGTTTTTCGCACCGAATCCTCACCGATTTTTTTCTTCACGAAGAGCTACAGCACCAAGGTTTGACGTCATATAATAACTGTATTTCTAAAGTCCACTTTTTCTACCTTTTGAATCAGTTAAATGACCATCATCTAATACTTGTAATAAAAATATTAAACACATCTGGATGAGTCTTTTTCAATTTCATCTAGTAAAAATTACGGCATAAGGACGTTGACGAATTTTTCTCTGTTAATTGACCACCTTCATCAAATCCAACATACCCTGGAGGCGAACCAACTAATCGGCTAACGGAATGTTTTTTTCCATATATTCAGACATATCAATTCTAACTAGCGCATCTTGTTCTCCGAACATTGCTTCTGCTAAAGTTTTTCGCTAATTCTGTCTTACCAACACCTGTTGGTCCTAAGAATAAGAATGAACCAATTGACGACGTGGATCTTTTAATCCACTTCTTGCACGACGAATCGAACGAGCAACCGCACTAACGGCTTCAGATTGCCCAATTACACGTTTGTGTAACACAGATTCTAAGTTAATTAAACGTTCACTTTCTTTTTCTCCATTTGTTGAAGAGGAATTCCTGTCCATTGAGAAACAACTTCTGCAATATCCCCTCTCCAATTGAAGCAATATAATCTGTTTTTGGTGAAGTTTCCAATTTTTCTGATTAATTTTTCAAGTTTATCTCTTTTCGCTAATTCTTTTTACGGAATTTTGCTGCTTCATCAAAGTTTTGGTGTTGAATTGCTTGATTTTTAATTGTTCAAAATGTAAAAATTTCTTCTTCTAATAAGACGATTGGAGAAACTTTTAGTAGTCACATCTAAACGTGCTTTTTGCTGCTGTTTCATCCATCAAGTCAATCGCTTTATCTGGAAGACGTCTTGAAGTGATGTAACGAACCGATAATTGTACTCGCTGCTTGAATCGCTTCATCTGTAATTTCTACATGGTGATGCGCTTCATAATGTTTTCTCAACCCTTTTTAAAATTTGAATGCTATCTTCAGCTGTTGGTTCTTCTACATGAATAGAAGCAAAACGACGTTCTAAGGCAGCATCTTTTTCAATGTATTTTTGATACTCATCTAAAGTTGTTGCCCCAATGACTTGTAATTCACCACGAGCTAATGCAGGTTTTAAAATATTTTGAAGCATCAATGGCTCCTTTCTGCTCCCCCGTACCAATTAAAGTGTGTAATTCATCGATGAATAAAATCACATCTGCTGCGTATAAATTTCTTCAATGATTTTTCATACGTTCTTCAAATTCACCACGATATTTTGTTCCTGCTACTAATGCACCCATATCTCAACATCATTAAACGTTTGCTGGCAATTTCTTCCAGGAACTTCACCATTGACCATACGTTAGGGCTAATCCCTTCAACAATGGCAGTTTTACCCTACACCAGGTTCTCCCACTAAGACTGGATTATTTTTCGTACGGCGGCTAATCACTTGAATCATACGACGAACTTCTTCATTTCTTCCAATTACTGGATCTAACTTGCCTTGTCTTGCTAGAGCTGTTAAATCTCTTGATAAGCTATCCAATGTTGGTGTTTTATCTTTTGCATTGCCACCAGACACTTGACCTTTTGTTGAACGAGCTTTTGAAGGTTGAATGCCAATTTTTCATAAATTGTCTTCATTAATTCTTCTAATTCAATATGATTATCACGCATAATTTTTTTGTCGCTAATACTCTTCTTGAAGTAAGCCTAATATATGCTCTGTTCCTACTTTGAGGGAATTTTCAAACGTTTTTGCTTCTTCTGTTGCTGCAACAACTACTTTTTTAGCTCTAGGAGAATAAGGCATTAAATAGGGACTCGATTTCTTTACGATTGCTTCCATATCCTGTTAATGCTTCAATTTCTTGACGAACAATTTCAGCTGTTAACCCTCTTTCTCTTTAAAAGGATTCCGGCAATTCCTTCTTGTTCAATGACTAGACCCTAATAATAAATGCTCCCGTACCCACTGCTTGATGTCTAAAAGAAATTGCTTCCCTAGCAGCTAATACCATAGCATTACGTGCTTTTTCTGTAAAACATTTCACTCATTCACGTCACCCCTACTTATACTTTTAAACTGGTTAATATTTTTCATCATATTACTACGAAGTTGATTACTACATTGCTCTGCTTCCGTTAATGATTCTTTCGACATTGCAATATTCAATAATTGTGCTTCTCTTTTGAGAGGAGCTCATTATCACACAGATTTTGTAAAAATATGATTGGCTTGTTTCAACGATAATTCTTCTGGAACTACTTCTAATACAGGCATCAATAATATCCATATCATCGACTAAATTGACTTTCTCATAATACGGATATACCCACCACCACCACGTTTACTTTCAACGACATATCCTTGTTGAACCGTAAAACGAGTATTAATAACATAATTAATTTTGTGATGGAACACAATTGAAACGATCTGCAATTTCACTTCGGCGAATCTCAACTTTCTCTTGTGCTAATAAGACGTTTTTAAATATTCTTCAATAATATCCGACATATTTGACGGTTGCACACGAACTCTCCTCCTTTTGACTTTCTTTGACTTTAATTATACAAAATAAATTTCTCTTTTGCCAATAAAAAGTACTCAATCTAGAAAAAAATTTGTTACATTTTATTCAAAAAATCCTGCCAATGATTTCTCACCAACAGGATTTATCTTAAAAATATTTTTATCATTTACGTTAAATTTGAAATGAATATCCCAAATCATCTAATTCTTGAAACACAGCAGAGATGATTTCTTTTTCTTTACTTCATTTTTCTTTTAAAATGTTTCTTTAACTCATTAGTAGTAGCCTTTGAATTTTTAGCTAAAAATATCACTGTCATGCAATCATCGCATTTTTGAAATTCTTCTAATTCTTTTCCTACAAACGGAACTCTTTTTAGCCTCTTCATGAAAATCTCTAAACTCACGAAGTTCTTCCATTGAATTGAACTCATTAAAATCATCAAGATCATCGAAATCATAATACGGATCATCAGAAGTTATCAAGTGAAAAGAGTTCTTCATGAGAATACATATCAATCACAGATGTTTCTGTACTAATTTCAAACGGAATTTTAAAAATTTCCATCATTGGATCTAAGCATTCCTTCAAGAATGGAGCAAAAACTCCTCTTGTCACCCATCTTTCCGGAGTCATTGGCACATCATTATAAAAACCTAATAACGCATTTTGGATAAATTCAGGATCTAATTTATACATCAGCTCAATGAGTGCTATTTCCATATCAGTTGTAATGATTTAGAATATATTGAGGGCCGTTTTTCTCATCATCACCATAAAAATGAGATGGAGAAAGCATTAAACGTATTTCAAATGTATCCGGTACTGATACTTGAATACCTTTTTACACGGTAAAGTGTTAATTCTGGCACATACAGTTTTTGCTTTTTCTCCTTTATATCCAATAAATTCTTCTTCAAAGTTAGTTCTTCCTCAGTGAAGAACATCTCCCTTGTTCATAGACACTTTCTTGTTTTTTGGATTGTACGTAATCTTTGGTAACGTATTTCTTTCAGTTGGTTTTTGTTGTAGAAGCAAGTAATGCAAGATTTCTCTTGTAGTTAACCAGTTCTAATACTTTTTACAGAAATTCACTTTCTGACACTTTTTAAATCTCTGGATAATAATTTAGAATCATTTAAACTGAAAATTAATGGATATAATTTCTTTCTTTTTACGAGTAATCCCTAAGTCTCTTAATGTCATTTTTGACTTTTTGAATAAACTCTAATGGGACAAAGACGATTTGAATTCCTTTTACGTAATCCTTCAATTTCATCTAAATCTTCTTCCGTTTCAGCTAGTGCGACAATAGCTTCTTCAGCTTTCATTCTATGTTGATATTCTTGAACAGTTTTATGGAAAAATGCTGCAAATTGTCCTTCCTTATTATGCATTAATTGGACAATAAATTGTACTTTTCCGGCTTTATTACAAACTGCTGCTACCATAAAAATCATTCTCAAATTGTGTTAATGCTTCTTGAACTTGATATAATCCATTATAAATCTCTTTCACTATTCTTCACTCCCATTTTGTATTCACTTACATTGTACTATGCTTTTTATCAAAAGACTATAAAATAAAATACACCGACTGAAAATAATTTCAATCAGTGTATTTTTAGAAATTTGAACAAACATAACCATTCAACGATTCATTCGTTTTTGTTGTCAGAATTTCTTTCTACTCTTCATCGGTTTTTCTTTCTTTTGCGTTGGAATAACTAATCCTAATCCTGAAAGGATTGCTAATACTGCTGGAGTAAAGAATTCAACTTCAGTAGTTCCTGTATTTTAGTAATTCTTGTTTTGAAACTGAGTGTTATTGATTGTTCCGTTTCATCACTTCGAGTTTATCTGGTACAGTTGTTTTCTGGCGTTGAAGGTTGTTCTTGATTTCTAGAATTTTCAACTTCAGATGGAGCTGTTTCAATTTCTTATAATGGTGAACTTTATTCCCATTAGCATCTGTTGTCGTTTCAATAGAATTCATATCCTTCAAGAACTTTTTGGTTCTTTCACCCTTCTTCAGGTGTAGAAATATCCTTACCATTTTTCATCTACAAAATGAGTTATAACTTTTGTAGTTGGTATTGATGGAGTAGAGTTTTGGTGTTGAGTGTTGTCGTAACTTTCACTGGAACGTTTAACAACTACACGTTTTTCCACCTGGTAATTCAATCACCACCGGAATACTTGGTCTATCACCTGGAATATCTGTAGATGGTTTATCTCCAATTTCGATAATTTTTCCACCTTCTGGAATCTTAATGTGTTTTCAACATCTTCATTCGTAACTGGATCTCCAAGTTTCTTCTCTCAATTGCCTTCACTGGTGTTACGTTCACTGGGACTTCCACTGTAATTACTTTTCCATTCGGTAATTCTACCGTTACTTTAACGGGATTTTTCTTTCCTGGTGTTTGTTAAGTCTGGAATGTTTTCTACTTTTCGTTATCTTGCCACCTTCTGGAATCTTGATTCCTTTATGTAATCCTCTGGGGTTAACAGCGTTTTTCGTTACTGGGGGTTTCGATTTCCTTCACTGGTGTTACGTTCACTGGTACTTCACTGTAATTACTTTTCCATTCAGTAATTCTACCGTTACTTTAACGGGGTCTTTCTTTCCTGGTGTTGTTAAATCTGGAATATTTTCTACCTTAGTAACTTTTTCCACCTTCTGGAATGGTTATTTCTTTCGTGTAATCCTCCGGGGTTAACTGGTGTTTTCGTCACTGGGGTTTCGATTTCCTTCACTGGTGTTACGTTCACTGGTACTTCCACTGTGATTACTTTTCCATTCCGGTAATTCTATCGTTACTTTTTACTGGGTCTTTCTTACCTGGAGTTGTTAAGTCTGGAATATTTTCAACATTCGTTACTTTTCCACCTTCTGGCACTTTTAACATATTTAGAAATATCATCTTTTGTTAACGGTGTTTTCGTTACTGGGGTTTCGATTGGTTTTGGTTTAGCTTCCACTACTTTAATCGTTGCTGGAACTTCAACTCAAAAACTTTTCCATTTTTATCTTTTTACAACTACTGTAACTGGTTTATCTCCCTGGAGTTGTTCCATCATATGGAGTTGTTTGTCCTTCTGGAACTTTTGTATTCGAATGTTGAACCTTCTGGATAATCACTTGGTATGATACTATCTTTCGGTTTCGGTTGATTTTCACCTGTAGCATTAATAGGAATTAATTGTTCTTTTTCCTTCTACTACTTTAACTTTTAGCTGGTACTTCAACAAGTGTATCATCTCCGTCTTTGGCAACAACGACTACATCTTTTTCGCCTGGCGTTGTTGTGTCAACTGGAGTCTTATATCCAAATGTAATTTCATCTGGATACTCTTCTGGATTAATGCTCTTAGATGCATCTGGTTGTTTGATTTGTTTTTATCAACCGGCACATATTGAGTCTGAGGTTCAACAACCTTCACTTTTTGCAGGAACTTTCGCAATGACTTTATCCCCAATTTTTGCTACTACAACAACATCTTTTTCACCTGGTGTTGTTGTGTCTACAGGAGTTTCATAAGTAAACTCTGTATCTTTAGGGAATGCTTTGGGATCAATACTTCCTTCAATATTTGGTTGTTTTTATCCTTGTCTACTGGCACAAATTGTGGGTAACTTTCAACCACACGTACAGTTGTTGGAACTTCTACTAATACTTTTATCTCCTTGTTTCACAACAACGATAACTTTCTTGTCACCTGATGTAGACGTATCTACTTCTTCTTTATACTCAAATGTTGCATCTTCTGGGATAATCATCCGTATCAATGCTATCTTCTAGAAACGGTTTGTTTCTTACCTTCATCCACTGGAACAATTTGTGGGTAACCTTGTACAACCTTCACTTTTTGTTGGCACTTCAACAAGTGTATCATCTCCATCTTTTAGCAACGACAACTACATCTTTTTCTCCAGGTGTAGTTGTATCTACTGGAGTTTTTATACTCAAATGTTGTTCCGTCTGGGATATTGTTCTGGATCAATACTCTTAGATGCATCTGGTTGTGGTTTGCTTGAATCTGCTGCCACATATGTGCGTCTTAGGATCTACTACCACTACTTTTGCAGGAACTTCTGCAATTGGTTGACCATTTAGCTTAGCTACTACAACTGTCACATCTTTTTCACCTGAAGTTGTTGTATCTACTGGTGTCTTGTATTCAAATGTTGTGCCATCTGGATATTCTCCTGGTGTAACACTGTCTTTCGCTTCAGGTTGTTTCTTAGCTGGATTTGCTACTACAAATTGTGGTGTACTATCTACTACACGTACAATTGCTGGTACTTCTGCAATAGGGATTACCGTCTTTATCCAGCACTTCCAACAACACATCCTTATCTCCAGTTGTTGTTACATCGATTGAGATGTTTGTCCATTAGAGTTTTATATCTGAATGTAGAACCTTCTGGGTATTCTGTTTTATCAATGCTTTTTCTCTGGATCTGGAAGAACATCATTATTTTCTTTTTACAGGTACAATTTGCAGGTACACCTTCTACAACTGTAACTGGTACTTTAACAGTAGTCGATTTTTCTTGACCATCTACTGTGTACTTAACAGTTACATCTACTCCGTATCATCTGTTAAGTCTGGCACTGTTACTGTAGCTGTTTCATCAACAGTAACAGTAGCACCTTGTATGTAATTTACCTGTAAATGTTCCATCAACAATTGCTTTTTGACTTGAGCAAGTACTTTTGTCTTTTTGCTTTGTCTTTATCGCCATTTTAGGAACAAGAATTTCATCCGCTTCTGGTTTTGGTAATACTGTTACAGGGACACTTACTGTTTCTGTTATCTTACCATTATCATAGAGTTACTGGTACGTCAACTTTTACATCCTGTAGCTCCAGCTTTTTCCTGTTGTTTCTGGTAATGTTGTTGGTTCACCTTTTTGTTCCATCTGTTCCTACTGTTACCGCTTCTTTTGCTTGTTCAGCAGTTGGTTTTTCACCTTCAAATACAACAATTTTACTTGAGTGTTGAGCTTACAACTGTTACTGGTACTGAAATCGTATCTTCAGTTACCACTGTACCTGTTGCGTCTTTATATTGTACCTTAACTGGTACTGCTGTTTTATCACCATTAGAATCTGTTGCTGGAACAGCATATGTTTGGTTTGGATCTAATTCTGCTGTAACTCCTGATGGTAATGTTAGTTTACCTACTGCAGCTTGTGCTTTTTTCTTTCACTGCTGTTGTTAGGTTGTCACTAGTTGTATCTTTTAATGTAATCACCTTTTCTGGTGTAGCTTTTTGGTAAAACGGTCACTGGAACTTTTTACAATTTCATTTCCACTTGAATATGTTACTGTTGTTGTTGCAGTTACATCTGTTGCGCCAACTTTTCCTGTTGTTTCTGGTAAATCAGCTTCTGTTGGCGTTCCTACTGTTCCGCCAGTATCTGGTGTTACTGCTTCTTTCACCTTATTCGCATCTGGTTTGTTTCCTTCCACAGTGTAAACTGTTTTTGGTACTGAACCTAATACATTTACGGTAATTTCAGCATCTTTTGTATACGTTTTGCCATCAACAGTATAAGTTACTGGAACTTTAACGGTTCCTTTATCCGTTCCTTTTTCTGCAGTGATTGTTGCTAAAACTTCTTCAGTAATATCTCCAACAACTACATCTTTAGAACCTTCTGGTAAATTATCTTTGAAATCAGCCGATGTTACTAATTCTGTTACTTTTGCTTTCGCAGCTTCTTTTACTTTTTCAACAGTCGCTCCTTTTGGTACCTCTACATCACCAGTTGCTTTTGGTAAAACAACGACTGGAACTAGAACTCTTTCCGATAAACTATCATTATTATAGGTTACTGGAATTGGCACTTCCTTAGTTCCTGGTTCTGCTGTAATGTTTCCAGATAATAGTGGTTCACCTTTTTTCCCATCTGTACCTGCTGTTACAGCTGCTTTCACTTCGTCATCTGTTAATTCATCATCTTCGAATTTTACAATTTTATTGACTGTTGATCCTACTACCGTTACTGGAACTTCGACTTCTCTCGTTTCAACAACATTATCATTAGCATCTTTGTACTCTACTACTACTTTTGCAGGAGTTTGGACACCTGTTGTCGTTGTTGCTGGAAGAGTACCTTCTTTTACTTGTTTAATCGATACTTTTATACCTGTTGGGATCTTATCTGTAGCAATTGCTTTAGCTGCTTCTTTTGCTTTTTCTTTCACTACAGTTTCTAAATCAGTGCTATCTTTAAGTACCGTTACTCCAGTAGGAGTTACTTTTGGTAAAACTACAACATCTACAGTTGTTTTCTACTAAAATTGTTTCTGTTCCTTTTGTATAGAGTTACTGTTGCAGGAGTTGGTAATGTTTGACCTGCTTTACCTGAAGTTGCAGGAATATTAGTAATATCATTTTTAGTTGGAGTAAATCCATCTACAGCTGTAGGGATTTGCTTTCTCTTTTAATTGATCATTTGTTAAAGTATCATCTTCTACTGTATACAGTTTATTGGTTGTGATCTTTAACAGTAATAACATAAGTCGTTGAAGCTAATTGCAGTATTATCATTCTCATTTGTTCCTGTTGCTGTATCTGAATCAGCAGTAACTTTATTTCCATTACTCTCTTTTACATCTACTTTAACAGTATAATTACCCACTTCTGTTAACTTCACAGCTGCAACTTCTGTAGCACTATGATATTCCGTTACTTTTCCTGAAGGAGATGTTAACGTTACTTTTGTAACAGTTGTTTCCTTCTTAGTTGGAGCTATAGTTGCATCATCTTCTCTGTCAGTTATTGTTACTACAGCAGAGGCTTGTTTTACTAAGTCAACTGTCGCACCTTTTACAATTGTGTATGAAGTTGAAGTAACAGCTGGAGCATCATTTTAATACAGATGCTTTATCTGAACTTTCTACATGAACTGCATCAACTGTTCCAGTAAAAGCCTGATGTAGTTGAAATATTCCATGTTTCTCCAGTTTTTGTGGCAGTTACAGTTGAGTTGTCATTTGCTGACCACGTGTTTGTTCCTTTATCGTATTTAGCAGTAACAAACATACCTTTATTTGTGTCATTTGCTGATTCTGCTGAACTATTGCTGCATTATCTTTATTATAAATTGTCAACGTACGAGTAGGATTATTAACAGCTGTCACTTTTCCTGTTGCATCTAACGTACAGTATATTCATAAACATTGAATGTTGTTTCTCCATCTTTGTTTACATCAACATATAAGTCACGTTTTAACCATGTAGTTGTTCCATCACTATTGACAGTTTTCTTTTCAGCAATATCACTAGGTAACTCCCAACGACCTGTTGTCTTATTGAATGTTGCGGTAACATTATCTCCAACTTGAGTTTTTATAGTTACTTCCGCTCTTGTGAAAGTAGCTGTTACATTCTCACTGCTTGCTGTTACGTTAATCGTATCAGTAGCTGCTTTTTGCTGTTGCTATTGGAAGAACTTTCAAATTAAAAAGTAGTTCCAACTGTACCGATTTCATCATTAACGTTTACAGCTGTATTAGTTGTTTCTGATACAACCCATTTTCCATTTTTGGCAACAATTTTAGTATTTGTTCCATCTGGCAATGAAATAGTTGCTTCAGATGCACCGTTTGAAATCGTAATTGGGACTTCTTTATCGTATGCATGTACATTTTCACAGTGACTGCAGGTGCAATTTTAAAAGGTTACGTGAGCATACGCTTCATTTGCATTAGTTACATTATAGTCTCTTGCATAAATAGATACACGGTAAATCCCCTGCTTCAGTAGAAATTCCTTTAAAATCCATTTGGATTACTATCCGTCATATCATTTGAAGCAATTGTGAAACCTACACCAGGAATTTTTGTGTCATCTCCTGTTAATTCTGTAGGATTCCCTGCTCCTGTCCCTGTAGTTCCTGTTATATTCGCTCCAGAAACACCAACAATAGCACGACTTACCGTATCTCTAATAGTTATCGTACGATTTAGCGGTGTTCCATTTTCATCTGTTAAATTATAAAGAATATTTCTACCATTAGGTGCGCCGGCATGAGAACCACCCGCATCTCTATATTCAACCGGAACTGTAAGATTTTTCTCCTACTTTTCCTTCTTTAACTGTATCATTAATTCCGATTTTTAGGCGGTGTAGTATCTTTCCAAGCGACTCCACCAAATCGATGATCATCTAAAGGAAGTGTTAATGTTTTACCAGTAATAGTATTTTTAAAAGTTACTCGAGTCCTTAATTGTTGATAGTTAAATGGAGTATTATGTGTAAGAACCCCTTGTACACTATCTGTTTTGCTTGTCATATGTAGCACCTGGAAAATTATATACTGTAAAATCTGAAACCATCCATCCAGCAGCTTTTTGCTTTCTCAGTTACTTCAATACGTTTACTTACATCTCTAATATATACTTTATCAATACCTTGTTCATATCCAAGTTTATAAATACTTGATATTAGATATTCATATGGTCCACTACCAAAAATATGTAGAAGCAGCTGCGCTGCAGATTCTCGACCCATCATAGCGCATTTTTCCACGCCATAATTCAGCTTCTTCAATAATTTTTCTAAACTTCTTCTGCTGAAAGTTGCAATCCATAGTCGATACGAGCTTTTACATCACTCGCTTGTAATTTGTATGTAAAGTTTGATGGCCCAGGAACTTCACGTGTACCAACTCTTTGATCAGAGAATACTCTAAAGCTCTAATCCTTCTGCATCAGCTTTCTTCTCCGGAGTATTTACTCTAAATCTCCTGAGCCTGATTGAACACCAAACGGCATTGAATAAGTATCCCAACCAGTAAAATTCTCTCTTGATACTGTGCTTGTATTTCCAACAATATTTTTGCTGTTGGTTTTGCTGGTGTTGTCAGGGTAATGACATCATTTGTAACTGTAGTAGTTGTTGTCCACTCGTTGTGCCAAGCCTCTCTAAACCCACTTTCCCTTTACAGGAATCGCTTGTCTATTACGTGGGTCATTATTTTTAAGGTTGTTTTTCTTGTTTACCAGTAGTTTTTAATACTATTCAAAATCGTTATTTGACTTGATAATTGTTTTTGTCAATGAGTTAACTTTCTCTTGCGTTTTTGTTGCATCTGATAATAATTCTTGTGCCTTTCATGCAAGTTCTTTTTGAAGCATCAATCACAGATTTTTGTTTGTTTTTGTTTCTGGTAATTCTCTAATTTTTGCCTCAACTTTAGACACTAGATTTTCTAATTCATCCGTTTGAACTTTGTTCGTTACTTCTGTTGCTGGAGAATTAACAGCTTTTTCATTTGTTGTAGCATGATTTTCTAAAAGTAGCTTTTTCTTCAGGTTTTATTAAAGATTCAACTTGAACATTTCTTTCCACTTCATCCGCTTGGACTTGAGGATTTCCAATCATTAAAAATCCTGCTGAAATAGCAGCACTTGCTACCCCAACTGTAAACTTACGAATTCCATATCGTAAATATCGTTGTGCTTGAATGGCTCTTAGACCTTGTTTTTATTCATTTCTTCTCCTTCATCCCTTCTCTTTATGCTTTTTAAATATATGATTTCATATACTTTACAAGCTAGGCAATCACTTTGAATATAAAAATATTAAATTTTTCGCCTTTTTGCGAAAACTATGATATACTAGGTCATTTCATTTTGTCAAATAAATCGACTTATCTTTGTAATTTCAACTGTTTTTGAACAAGAAAAAGCACTTAGAATTTCTTCTAAGTGAGTATCTAAAAAGTTAGACTTTTGAGACGACTTAAGTCGTCTCTTTTTGATGTCAAAACAAAAATGTATGAATAACCCCCTAGGTTCGCGCAAAATTTTGGCGCTTTTTCTTGGATATATTACTATAACTTTCAAATAAATTTATTAGCTAAGCACTACAGAAGAATTTGAATGACACATTCTATAGTTTACTGGACTTAGTCCATCTAGTTTAATTTTTATACGTTTATTGTTGTAATAATCAATATAATTGATAATAGCTTTCTCCTAATTCATCAAGAGACTTAAATTCCTTTTCAAATCCATAAAACATTTCTGATTTCAAAATACCAAAGAAAGATTCCATCATACCATTATCTGCACTGTTTCCTTTACGTGACATAGACGGTAGTATACCTTTATTCTCTAAAAATTGATGATAAGAATCATGCTGGTATTGCCACCCTTGGTCGCTATGGAGAATTGTGTTCTCGTACTTTTTCATCTGTAAATGCCTCATTCAACATTGTCTTTACTTGTAGTAAGTTAGGTGAGCGTGAAAGATTATACGCAATAATTTCACTGTTATATCCATCTAAAAACTGGTGATAAATATAGTTTCTGTTCACTACTTGGAATGGCAAACTCTGTGATGTCTGTGTAGCATTTTTCCATTGGTTTAGTACCTTCAAAATCACGTTGAATTAGATTATCTGATCTCTTTCCAACATCTCCTTTGTGTGAATAATACTTACGTTTACGACGAATACGAGCCATTAAACCAGAACTTTCATCAAGCGTTGCACCTTCTTATGATTCACTTTAATCCCACGATTTCTTAGTTCTAAATGAATTCGACGGTAGCCATAGTTTTCCTTATGTTCTGTAAAAATATCTGTATTTCATCTTTAAGCTGTTGATCCTTATCCGGTTGGTTTATTTGTTTTAAATGGTAATAGTACGTTGAACGAGCTAAATTAATTACTTTAAGAAGAACAACCAATGGAAATTCTTTGATTAATTCTTGAACAATTTCTGTCTTTCTTCTTTCTGCTTTTTCCTCCTTTAATCGTTTTTTCCCTCAACTTTTTAGAACTGCAATTTCCGCCTTTAAGTATAAATTTTCTAATTCAAGTCGTTCCTAAATCCGTCATTTCTTCTTGTTGTTTCTTTGGTTTACGTCCCATTATTCTTGGTCTCCTTTTGCTTTCTCAACAATAGTATACCCATTTTTCTTGTATTCTGCTAGCCAATTTGGAAGTAGACCACGACTTTTTAAGTGCATAATCCATTGATACACTTAATTGTGAACGACCTTCTAGAAGAACCTTATCCATTATTTTCCTTCTTTAGTTCTGGAGAATAGTAGCGGTTTTTCCCCTAACACTTTCTATTCCATATCGGTCAATAAATTGAACTAAGTAATCAAGATTACGAACAGTGACATTATAAATTTTTGAAAGATTCTTTTAAGCTGAAACCTTGTTTTCCTAGCTGATAGATTTGTATTTTGTCTTCATAAGTTAATTTCATTAAAAACACCCCAAAAAGTTAGATTTTTATGTCTAACTTTTGGGTGCTAGTCTAAAAGTACTTCTTTTTAAAATAATTATTTAATCGTAATCGTTCTAACTTCCCCATGTGGATTCACTTGCATTTCTACCAGTTGTTCTTTTTGTACGAATGGCAAACGATTTTGAATCGTAGCTGGAGCACGATAAACTTTATCATCCACTAATAAATAGTAAATCGTATTTCCATTCACTACACACCTTGAATATCTTGAACTTTACCTGTCACTTGCTAGATGATCATCACTTTCTAATCCCGCTTGTTCAGTCAGTGCAGATTGTTCATATTTTTGAATTAATCGACTTACACTTGTTTCAACATAAACGTTCTGATAATTTTTCCACATCAATTAAGGCGTATTTTTAATCAATCCTGAACTATCTTTTAAAGATAGAATATACATCGGTTTACCATTTAAACTAATCAGTAGTGGGAAGGTAGCTTTATGCCTGTTTCTTGTACACTACCTTCTGCAGAACTCATTGCTGAGAATTCTTCTGCTGCTGATACTGGATACATTTTTGCTTCTTTTGTACGTGTATTGACTAATACGAGATCCAATATTTGAATTATCAGAAGCTACCGAAGTAATCCCTGTATAAAGGTAAATATCATCATTCATCGGTAAAGTAATTATACCCTTTTGTAGGAACTGTCACTCCTTTTTAGAAAAATCGTATTCAGAATCCTAATTTATATTTACCATTCATTTCTAACTGATGTAAAATTAATTCTGCACTTTATACACACGGTCTACCCAATTAGGAATTTCTTTGTAAATTATAATGCTTACTCTCACCTGTCAGAGCATTCACTGTAATTAAACCATTCACTTCAGGCTCTCTTAAGAAAAAGTTACGACTAGATGTTGAAGCAATATAATATGAGTGTCCTTCATCATCCACTTCAAAACTTGGACTACCAAACAATGTAAATGGATGATTGAAAACGTAAATGACGATGAATATTACGGTTAAAAATATTCTGCTTCACTATAACGAATTAGTTGATCCGGTTTCTTCACTTCTACATCCCCAGTTACCATATCTACTTGCATATAATTCGGAATTCCTTCTTGATGATTGGAGAACCATTTCCAAAAATCCTGCATATTTTTAATGGAGGAAACACGATACGGATGATTTTGAATATTAATTTGCGTATAATCTTTCCGCAACTTCAAATTGAGAAACTAAATCTGTTAACGCACCAATTCGACGATTGCCTAATCTTGAGCTGTGTCACGATCAATTAATGGAATTTGGTTAACATCCGTTTTCGGAAAATCTATCGCAAAGTCTGCGTTTTTGAACTTGAATCATTTTAGAATAAGATTCTGCAAAAAAATAGTGGAGACAAAAATAAAGTAACTTGCCGCAGCAATAACAACTAAAACTCAATGATAGAGTACAATTTTTAGAAACTAGATGACTTTTATTCGCTTGTTCCCAAGAAAAACTTATTTGTCGTAGTTTTAAAAGCAATACTACCTCCTGTCACCCATTCAATTGCTCCAACTAAGACTAAAATTACAGGCTAAAAACACCCAAAAAGCAGGTGAAAGCATAGTGAATTGGTGGTAGATTTTTATAATAGTAGAGTGCAATAATGATTACTGCAATAACATATAAAAATTGATTTTATTCACTCGAAGGCTCTTCCTTGTTGATTTCTCGCACTTCGATTGGCACTATTGGTTACATCTTTCATTTTGAATTCCCCCTTTTGTTGTCTCTCATTATATGTTTATCTTCCAGAACTGTCCATACAACTTTGGGATGAGTTTTTAATATCTAATGAACAACAATTCATTTATAAAAATACCGCCTCCCAAATTAATCATTTGGAAAACGGTATTTTTCTCTATGAAACATTGACAGTTGGTGTGCTCTTTTGCGACTTTAATAGTTACATTAATGGCACTCATTGTCAAACTAATAGAAAATCAAGACATAACACAGTTCTAACTTTGGATAGTTAGCGATATTATGCGATTATCATACAAAAATTTACTAAAATGTCAAATAATGTGAAATTTTCTCGCTGTTCGTCATATTTCCATTTCTTTTTATGGTACACTCTTGCCGTAGAAAGTTTTCAGCGGTGGCAATCTCTATAAAGGTAGGTGATGCTTATGAGCATCTCATTCAAAATCTATCGAAGGAGGTTGCACTTTGTCAGTCTATGAAGCTTTGACATTGATGTGTTCTTTTGCGACTTTATTAGTTGCATTAGTATCGCTCATTGTCAAACTAGTAGAAATGATAACATAACACCGCTCATGACTTTTGACTGATTGAGTGGTGTTATTACATTCTCATTAGCCACCGTCTTTTTCAACGGTCTACATCAGAGTCGAGTTACAGCTCGGCTCTTTTTATATCTTTATTATATCAGACTCCATAAATTTTTCAAACAATGTGATTTTTACACTGTTCGCTATTATTTCCATTCCGTTTATGGTACACTCTTGCCGTAGAAAGTTTTAAAGCGGTGGCAATCTCTCTATAAAGGTAGGTGATGCTTATGGGCATCTGTACAAAATCTATCGAAAGGAGGTTGTGCTTTGTCAGTCTGTGAAGCTTTGACATTGGTGTGTTCTTTTGCATCTTTACTAGTTGCATTAGTATCGCTCTTTATCAAAAAATAATAGAATTAGTGACATAACACCGCTCATGACTTTGACTAGTTGAGTGGTGTTATTAACACTATAAAAATTAGCCACCGTCTTTTCAACGAGTCTACATCAGAGTCGAGTTGCTCGACTCTTTTGTATCTTCATTATACCAGAACTCTTTAAAATTTCAACTAACGTTACTTTTCGCACATTCTGCTGTGTATTTCCATTTTGTTTATGGTACACTCTCCTCGTAGAAAGTTTTTAAAAGCGGTGGCAATCTCTTATATAGGTAGGTGATGCTTATGGGCATCTTTTCAAAATCTATCGAAAGGAGGTTGTACTTTGTCAGTCTATGAAGCATTGACATTGGTGTTTTCTTTTGACGACTTTACTAGTTGCATTATTAGCACTCATTGTCAAACTATTAGAAATCAAGACATAACACCGCTCATGACTTTGACTGATTGAGCGGTATTATTTACCCATAAAAGTGCACCGTCTCTTTTCAACGGTCTCACATCAGAGTCGAGTTAGCGCTCGGCTCTTTTTGTATTTTCAGTATACCAAAAACAAAATGAATTGCAAACTTCAGCAACCGTAAGCGCCCAATAACGAGGGATGTCTATTATTGGACGATTACATAATTTATCAAACAAACTAAAGTGCGTTTCAAAGCAATCTTTTTCCATAGACGATGAAAACTTGACCTAATTTATTTAACGGAATCGACATGATGAAGTACCCTGCTGAATCCCCATTCTAGTTGTTCTTTTTCCATCGTATCACACAAGGATATATTCTACTTTTCCTTTTCTAAGTTTTTAGGATAGAGTATGTTTCTTTTCCTTTTTGTGTTTTTGATGAACGTTTTAGTGGCACAATTTATTTTGTCATTTTACTTCCTCCATTTCTATTTCTTATTTGTAGTAGAGGAAGTTCATGTCGATAACAGACACCTCGTTATTAGACGCATACAAAAATTCACACTTACGAGTATGCATTTTCTGAATTACGTAGATATTCCCGTCTCAACATACTACCAATTTTTTCAATTCTGAAGGTGTAAAACAAGATTAGAGACAAACACATTAAATCTTTTCATCTCATTTGTGATTAATTTACCCTTATCTTCCTTAAATGTTGCTAATTGAAGAACTGTTCCAATTGGTATTTCTTTATCGTTATAATAAAATCAAATGAACTGAATAGGTAAAAAGCAGTAAAATCTACATGATTCGTGAGATATTCTCTAAGTTGTGTTTCATAATAACGATTTCTCATATCTTTTTCTTTTTAATACCGGTTCATTTGAATGTATGGATTGTTGAAAATACATTAGATTCTTTTCGTCTGGGTAAAAGAACACCCTTAAAAATATCTATCCACTAACCATGAAAATAAAAATATGCCCAATACGCCAATCATTCTTATTACTTATTTTTAATTGCTTTTTCTATATCTTTGGCTTCCTCATCTCCTCAGCAGAATTAGTGAGTACTCACACTTACAGTAATTTTTCCACCAATTGCTGTGTCTAATTTTTGTTGCACTGTCTACAATTGGAAGTCCAAAATGAATACTCTTTTTGATTACTAAGTTCTTCAATTCATCCTTTTTGGTATAAAAGCCAAGGTTCCCCATTATTTATTTCAAATATACCATTATTGTATGAAAAACTCTGTATCGATTCATTCAAAGTTTTCAATTAATTCTATAAGTTCTGTTTTAGCAATATCTATCTTATCAAGCATTATTATTTCATTCATATTGTTCACCCTACTCAATATTATTATATTCCACTTAATAGTAAATTTTACTCTAACTTTTTATCTCAAATTTACAATCAATGAATCAAATAAAGAAATACTGTTAAAAATCATCTTCCGAAATGCATAAAACCGTTTTACATTTCATCTTAAAGAAAGCTGGATAGAAAGGCTTTCTATGGTCTTTCTATCCGTTTCTTTCTTCAAAGGTTTGCACTTTTGCAATTATTCATTCATGTTACTAGAATTGTTTTAATTGTTTTGTGTTTCTTCCTCTTCTTCGTCTTCTTTCTTCACAGGAATGATTAATCCTAATCCTAATCCTGCAAGGATTGAGGCTGCTGCTGCAGAGAAGATTCAACACCTTTTTGCCTGTACCAGTGTTTGGCAAGATGTTTTGAGAAGCTTTTGGCTTCGTAGTTGTATTCTCTGTTTCAACTGCTGCTTCTGCTTCTTTCAACTTAGCTGGCACTGTCGTTGTTGCTGTCGCTGGTTTTGTGGCCTAGTTCTGTTACTGTTACGTTCACAGTTGTTGCTGCATTTTCTGGTAATTTATTATTTCTCACCTTGATAACGCCATCTTGTACTGTAAAGCTTCCTTCCACTCCTGCTATTGTTACGCTTGTTCCATTTTCATAGCTTTGGTTTCCTTCTAGCATCTTTGCTTACTTTATACGTTACCTCTCCTGTTGTTGGATCTTGCGTTCCTTTTCACAACTGCTGCTTCTGCTTCTTCTCAACTTAGCTGGCACTGTCGTTGTTGCTGTCGCTGGTTTGTGGCCTGGTTCTGTTACTGTTACGTTCACAGTTGTTGCTGCATTTTCTGGTAATTTATTATTTCCTACCTTGATAACGCCATCTTGTACTGTAAAGCTTCCTTCCACTCCTGCTATTGTTACGCTTGTTCCATTTTCATAGCTTTGGTTTCTTCGGCATCTTTGCTTACTTTATACGTTACCTCTCCTGTTGTTGGATCTTGCGTTCCTTTCACAACTGCTGCTTCTGCTTCTTTCAACTTAGCTGGCACTGTCGTTGTTGCTGTCGCTGGTTTGTGGCCTGGTTCTGTTACTGTTACGTCTCACAGTTGTTGCTGCATTTTCTGGTAATTTATTATTTCCTACCTTGATAACGCCATCTTGTACTGTAAAGCTTCCTTCCACTCCTGCTATTGTTACGCTTGTTCCATTTTCATAGCTTTGGTTTCCTTCGGCATCTTTGCTTACTTTATACGTTACCTCTCCTGTTGTTGGATCTTGCGTTCCTTTCACAACTGCTGCTTCTGCTTCTTTCAACTTAGCTGCACTGTCGTTGTTGCTGTCGCTGGTCTGTGGCCTGGTTCTATTACTGTTACGTTCACAGTTGTTGCTGCATTTTCTGGTAATTTATTATTTCCTACCTTGATAACGCCATCTTGTACTGTAAAGCTTCCTTCCACTCCTGCTATTGTTACGCTTGTTCCATTTTCATAGCTTTGGTTTCCTTTCGGCATCTTTTGACTTTTATACGTTACCTCTCCTGTTGTTGGATCTTGCGTTCCTTTCACAACTGCTGCTTCTGCTTCTTTCAACTTAGCTGGCACTGTCGTTGTTGCTGTCGCTGGTTTGTGGCCTGGTTCTGTTACTGTTACGTTCACAGTTGTTGCTGCATTTTCTGGTAATTTTATTATTTCCTACCTTGATAACGCCATCTTGTACTGTAAAGCTTCCTTCCACTCCTGCTATTGTTACGCTTGTTCCATTTTCATAGCTTTGGTTTCCTTCGGCATCTTTGCTTACTTTATACGTTACCTCTCCTGTTGTTGGATCTTGCGTTCCTTTCACAACTGCTGCTTCTAGCTTCTTTCAACTTAGCTGGCACTGTCGTTGTTGCTGTCGCTGGTTTGTGGCCTAGTTCTGTTACTGTTACGTTCACAGTTGTTGCTGCATTTTCTGGTAATTTATTATTTCCTACCTTGATAACGCCATCTTGTACTGTAAAGCTTCCTTCCACTCCTGCTATTGTTACGCTTGTTCCATTTTCATAGCTTTGGTTTCCTTCGGCATCTTTGCTTTACTTTATACGTTACCTCTCCTGTTGTTGGATCTTGCGTTCCTTTCACAACTGCTGCTTCTGCTTCTTTCAACTTAGCTGGCTACTGTCGTTGTTGCTGTCGCTGGTTTCAGGCCTGGTTCTGTTACTGTTACGTTCACAGTTGTTGCTGCATTTTTCTGGTAATTTATTATTTCCTACCTTGATAACGCCATCTTGTACTGTAAAGCTTCCTTCCACTCCTGCTATTGTTACGCTTTGTTCCATTTTCATAGCTTTGGTTTCCTTCGGCATCTTTGCTTACTTTATACGTTACCTCTCCTGTTGTTGATCTTGCGTTTCCTTTTCACAACTGCTGCTTCTGCTTCTTTCAACTTAGCTGGCACTGTCGTTGTTGCTGTCGCTGGTTTGTGGCCTGGTTCTGTTACTGTTACGTTCTACAGTTGTTGCTGCATTTTCTGGTAATTTATTATTTTCCTACCTTGATAACGCCATCTTGTACTGTAAAGCTTCCTTCCACTCCTGCTATTGTTACGCTTTGTTCCATTTTTCATAGCTTTGGTTTCCTTCGGCATCTTTGCTTACTTTATACGTTACCTCTCCTGTTGTTGGATCTTGCGTTCCTTTTCACAACTGCTGCTTCTGCTTCTTTCAACTTAGCTGGCACTGTCGTTGTTGCTGTCGCTGGTTTGTGGCCTGGTTCTGTTACTGTTACGTTCACAGTTGTTGCTGCATTTTCTGGTAATTTATTATTTCCTACCCTTGATAACGCCATCTTGTACTGTAAAAGCTTCCTTCCACTCCTGCTATTGTTACGCTTGTTCCATTTTCATAGCTTTGGTCTCTTCAGCATCTTTGCTTACTTTTATACGTTACCTCTCCTGTTGTTGGATCTTGCGTTCCTTTTCACAACTGCTGCTTCTGCTTCTTTCAACTAGCTGGCACTGTCGTTGTTGCTGTCGCTGGTTTGTGGCCTGGTTCTGTTACTGTTACGTTCACAGTTGTTGCTGCATTTTCTGGTAATTTTATTATTTCCCTACCTTGATAACGCCATCTTGTACTGTAAAGCTTCCTTCCACTCCTACTATTGTTACGCTTGTTCCATTTTCATAGCTTTGGTTTCCTTCGGCATCTTTGCTTACTTTATACGTTACCTCTCCTGTTGTTGGATCTTGCGTTCCTTTCACAACTGCTGCTTCTGCTTCTTTCAACTTAGCTGGCACTGTCGTTGTTGCTGTCGCTGGTTTGTGGCCTGGTTCTGTTACTGTTACGTTCACAGTTGTTGCTGCATTTTCTGGTAATTTATTATTTCCTACCTTGATAACGCCATCTTGTACTGTAAAGCTTCCTTCCACTCCTGCTATTGTTACAGCTTGTTCCATTTTCATAGCTTTTGGTTTCCTTCGGCATCTTTGCTTACTTTATACGTTACCTCTCCTGTTGTTGGATCTTGCGTTCCTTTCACAACTGCTGCTTCTGCTTCTTTCAACTTAGCTGGCACTGTCGTTGTTGCTGTCGCTGGTTTGTGGCCTGGTTCTGTTACTGTTACGTTCACAGTTGTTGCTGCATTTTCTGGTAATTTTATTATTTCCTACCTTGATAACGCCATCTTGTACTGTAAAGCTTCCTTCCACTCCTGCTATTGTTACGCTTGTTCCATTTTCATAGCTTTGGTTTCCTTCGGCATCTTTGCTTTACTTTATACGTTACCTCTCCTGTTGTTGGATCTTGCGTTCCTTTCACAACTGCTGCTTCTGCTTCTTTCAACTTAGCTGGCATCTGTCGTTGTTGCTGTCGCTGGTTTGTGGCCTGGTTCTGTTACTGTTACGTTCACAGTTGTTGCTGCATTTTCTGGTAATTTATTATTTCCTACCTTGATAACGCCATCTTGTACTGTAAAAGCTTCCTTCCACTCCTGCTATTGTTACGCTTGTTCCATTTTTCATAGCTTTGGTTTCCTTCGGCATCTTTGCTTACTTTATACGTTACCTCTCTGTTGTTGGATCTGCGTTTCCTTTCACAACTGCTGCTTCTGCTTCTTTCAACTTAGCTGGCACTGTCGTTGTTGCTGTCGCTGGTTTGTGGCCTGGTTCTGTTACTGTTACGTTCACAGTTGTTGCTGCATTTTCTGGTAATTTATTATTTCTACCTTGATAACGCCATCTTGTACTGTAAAGCTTCCTTCCACTCCTGCTATTGTTACGCTTGTTCCATTTTCATAGCTTTGGTTTCCTTCGGCATCTTTTGCTTACTTTATACGTTACCTCTCCTGTTGTTGGATCTTGCGTTCCTTTCACAACTGCTGCTTCTGCTTCTTTCAACTTAGCTGGCACTGTCGTTGTTGCTGTCGCTGGTTTGTGGCCTGGTTCTGTTACTGTTACGTTCACAGTTGTTGCTGCATTTTCTGGTAATTTATTATTTCCTACCTTGATAACGCCATCTTGTACTGTAAAGCTTCCTTCCACTCCTGCTATTGTTACGCTTGTTCCATTTTCATAGCTTTGGTCTCCTTCGGCATCTTTGCTTACTTTATACTGTTACCTCTCCTGTTGTTGGATCTTGCGTTCCTTTCACAACTGCTGCTTCTGCTTCTTTCAACTTAGCTGGAATATTCTTATCATCACTCGTTTCTGCAGGAAGTTTTTGTTTTTCTGTTACTGTAACTTTTGCCTGTCTGTACTGTATCTTTCAGTTGATTATTCTTAATCGTGATTGTACCGTCTTTAACTTTAAACGTTCCATCAATTCCATGTACAGTAACAACTGAATCGTTTGGATAATTAGAATTATCATGACGTTTAATTGTTAACGTTACGTCTCCCTTTGTTTTGTCTTTTGTGCGTTAACCGTAACATTAGGAGCTGCTGGTGCGACTTTTTAATGTTACAGACGTAGTTTCTTTAGAACCATCATTGTAAGTAATCGTTACTGGTACATTTTGTTCGCTGTCTGGTGTTAAAGTTGGTTTTCCATTCGTAAATCCTACCGAATTAATTCCAGCGTTTGCATAAGCTTTTATGAACATTATTATCTGTAACACCTGTAATACCTGTTGTTCCTGATAAATCAGTTTCATGCGATTGTGTCTGTTGGTTTCTTAATGATGTCTGCTTTTGTAACTTCATGTGTTGTTAAAGTATGTGTTCCTTCACTAGATACTGCTTCAGCATCACCTTCGCCTTTGCTTGCAGTTGCTGTTACTGTAGTATTTACCAAGTTACGTGGAATTTCGATACTTCCGTTATGAATGCTTACTCCATTAGGTTGTCCTGTTACTTGCCATCCATTTTGAGCATCTTTTGTTACTACAACACTTCCTGATTTTAGAGGAATTGTAATTTTATCCCCTGAATTTGTAGAGTCTGGTGTTACTTTTTACATTTCCATTTTTGCCATTGTGAAATAGTTGTGCTGCTGGTTTCGGATGTTTAATAACTATTTCATTACTATTATCTGATTCCGTTCTATCACTACCAGAAGTATACACAACTTATGGCGATAATTTTTCTACCTGCAGCAAGACCTTGAGTTAGCGGAACTGAAATATTATCTTTCTTATCGTAGTTACCCTCTTTATTCACCACTTTTTCACCAATCTTAACAGGAGTTCCAGTGGTGTCAGTTACATCATAAAGTTCTACAGTCGTTCCACTATTCACATTGTTGACTGTCAGGCTTGTGGCACCAGTTGTTGCCCCTCTACTGTCGGTGTTACTGGTTTAACTGTAAACGTTACGTCAAATTCCTCATACAGATACCAATTAGAAGATTTTGTATCCGAAAACATAAGCCTCGAATTCTATCTTTAACTTTTCCTAGGTAATTTGTGCTTGCTTCTCAGCGCTTCTAATATGCGATCCATACTCTGTCCAACCGTTACTAGGTGAAGATTTCCAAAACCGAAGAAGTCCAATTGCCGTTGTGATCATAATATGTAACAGAATTGTTAGAGGCATCTCCAAAGTTTCCTCCAACGTCGCAACTACTTCTGTCTTTTTCGGTGTAACGTGTAAAACAGGAACTTTCACATCAACATACTCAACAGCGCTAGTTTCTTGCCCATTAGTACCCGTTATCTTAACATTATTGTAGGTAATTTTTAACACGTCCAATTTGGTTAAGATTTGGCGTTGTAGTAACAGGAGGTCTACTTTTCTTCCCATTCAACTGTCACATTATCAGGTTTACTTATATTTTCATTCTTTTCATTTTTTTAAATTGAATATAATTTTGCTGCGTCGTCTCCTTTTGGTAGTGGAGTCGTACGTTTCTTACCATCTGCTGGATTATGATCTTGTTCTGATACAGTTGGGAATGAACTTTGTTTCGCCACAGCTTTCGGATACACCGT